>Ga0076223_109_pt1 | contig 29055 bp, 32 predicted proteins | sample RifGroE2_FD_67847 | JGI IMG/M metagenome (GOLD analysis project Ga0076223, IMG submission 67847) | Parcubacteria (Moranbacteria) bacterium GW2011_GWE2_47_10 | reverse complement strand
TGTAAAATTCGGCGTTTTCAAGACCGGCGACTTTTCCCATCGTGTAAGCGGTGACGAAAACCTTATACCCTATCCCGCCGACCTCCACCACTGCGTAGGATTCCTTGATGAAATCTATTTTTCCTTTCAGTTTTGCGATCATGTGTCTATAAGCTTATTGATTGTTTGTCGCTGGTTTCGTTGCCGTTCTTATCCTCCAGGATGACTTTCACCTCCACGCTCGAACCGGCCTTTTCAAGGGGTATCGCCCAAGACACGGAATAAGGGCTGCTGCTCATCGAGCCGACGCTGTCACCGTCCACGCTGAATTTCACGCTTTTCACTTTATACGGTGCGTCCGTTTTGGCGCTGATGGACAGCTGGACATCGGAAGATTTCTTCACGGAAAGCGTCACCTTGGGAAGATTGTCCTCGAAATCATCCTGCTCGCATTTGTCCTCCGGAGGGTTTCCGAAAACGGTGTCCTTCTCCTTGTTGTCATCATACCATTCCTCCACCCCTTTCTCCCAATTCTTGTATTGCGGATCTTTTTCCGGATCCTTGGGATATTCGCCTCTCGGATCGTCCAGCTTCACGTAATAAAGGATGTTGTGCACGTTGGCGAAATCCTTCTCGTCCTTGTCGTCGGACGAACAATAGCTGTTGGCTAGGCAATATTTCTTATCCTTGTCGGCGTCCGGAATCTTGCACACATCCACGTCTTTTTTGACGTCGAGCTTGCCGTTGAGGACCGGCTTCTCTATTTCTTCCTTTTCATATTTAGGAAAATCCTCTTTGGCGGAATTTTTCAGCGCCTGATCCAGGAACGCCCTCCAAATAGGGGCGGCGATAATCGATCCGTCGGCTCCGGGCTTCATGGCGGTATTGTCATTGTTTCCAGCCCAAACTCCCACGGCCAAGCCCGGGGTGTATCCCATCGTCCAACCATCGCGGAACTCGTTGGTGGTTCCGGTTTTGGCGGCGACTTGGCGGTCGTCGAAGCGGAGCCTGTTGCTCTCGCCGAAAACCGGCGCCCTGTATTCGTTGGTCGAAAGGACATGGTCAAGCATGGCGACATATTTTTCATCCACTATCTTCTCTCCCGGCCGCTCCTTATATTCTTCGAGTATCTTACCTTTATTGTCCTCTATTTTCATTATGGCCGCTTTTTCCTGGCGCACCCCTTTGTTAGCTAAAGTGGCGAACGCGCTGACATGGTCAAGAAGCTTGACTTCCCCTCCCCCCAAAACCAAGGAAAGGCCGTATCTATCGGGCTGGTTGAGCCCCGATATCCCCAGTCTCTTGGCCATCATGATGGAATCCTTGACCCCGGCCAGATACAACGCTTTGACCGCCGGAATGTTCAAGGACTGCGGAAGAGCTTCCTTCATCTTGATGGGGCCCCTGAAATTACCGTCATAATTTTGCGGCTTGTAATCCTCGTCTCCGGTACCGAAATTTGTTTCGACGTCGAAAATCACGGTTTCGGGCGAATATCCCTTGGTGAAAGCGGTGAGGTACACGTACGGCTTAAAGGAGGATCCCGGTTGGCGATCCCTCAGGGCCACATTGACCTGTCCGTCTATTTCCTTGTCGAAATAATCCTTGCTCCCGACCATGGTCAATATCTGCCCGGTTTTCGGATCGATGGCCACAAGTGAAGCATTGGAAGCGTTCCAATTTTTCATGTTTTTCTCAACCTGTTCGACTAAAACCTTCTCCGCTATCTGCTGCTTATCCCAATCGAGCGTGGTGTAAACCTTGAGCCCTCCTTGTTCGACGACATCCTCCCCGTATTTGTTTTCAAGATATTCTTTGACATACATGACGAAATGAGGGGCCTTGATATCCTCCCTCTTGGCCGAAACCTTGGCCAAAACGTCCACCGCCTTGGCTTGCTCAGCTTGCTCTTTCGTTATATATCCGATGTCCGCCATCTTGTCCAAAGCGAATTCCTGCCTGGCCTTGAGCCTTTCCGTATAGGAACCATATGGCGAATAGCGCGACGGGGCCTGGGGAAGCGAAACCAAAATGGCCGCCTCGTCCAAAGTGAGCTCCTTGGCGTGCTTATTGAAGAAAGTTTGCGAAGCCGCCTCGATTCCATAAGCATTGGAGCCGTAGGGGATTTCATTGAGATACATCTCCAAAATCTCATCCTTTTCGAATTTCTGCTCTATCTCGATAGCTAAAATAGCTTCTTTGATTTTTCTGGTAAGCGCCTTCTCGTCCGTAAGCAGGGCTTTTTTCACGAATTGCTGGGTGATGGTGGACCCGCCCTGGGCGGCTCCTCCTTCAAGAAAGTCTTTGAGGGCGGCCCTTATGATCGAAGTTATCTTGATTCCGTGATGTTTATAAAAGTCCTGGTCTTCCAGCGCTATAGTGGCATATTTTACCGTGTCCGGAATCTCGCTCAGCGAAACCAAGGTCCTCTTCTCCTCCCCATGCACCTCATAAAGAAGGGTTTGTCCGGTGCGATCATATATTTTGGTGGATTCCACTACCACCCGGCTGTTGACCTTTCCGGGTGCCGGCAGGTCTTTGGCGAAATAGATGAAGACTCCGGCCACCGCCACGACTCCTGCTCCGGCCAATATCGCCAGGATCTTGAAGACCTTCTTCCAATTGAGATCCGGTTTGAATTTGAATTTGGGACTTTTTTTGAAATCTCCCGAACCGTTTGGTGAAAAAATTTGTGTCATTTTTTAACGATAGAATATTATCCTTGCTTGGATTATAGCTTATTTTGGCTTTATAATCCAAAAGGTCCTTTTTGATTTAAGGCAGATATATTATACACGTATCCCTTTATTTTTCAAGCGTTAAAAAACGAACGGTCCCGATTTTCAATTCCCTTTCTGGATTTCAAAGGGCCAATTTCGGAAAAATATTTTTCAACAAAATCAAAGAGAAATCCACGCCCTTTCCTTCGACGAGGGGTTTTTCGTTCATGTTGTAATATGGATTGGGATTTATTTCCAAAATCACGTATTTTTCATGCTCATCGGATATGTCGGCGGTGATAAGATCCAGTCCTCCGTAGGTCAAACCGAGCAATTTGGCCGCTCTCTCGCTTATGTCCTTGAAATATGGATGCATCTCCTCCATGCAGTCTATCGACCTGCCTCCGTCCGACATATTGAGATTGTTCCTCAATTTCAAAACCTGGCCCTTTTCCGGAACCGTTTCCAAGGAAAGCCCTTTCGAATCCAAAGTTTTCCTGACCACGTCGTCTATCCGTATCCCGAATCCCTCGAGCCTGCCCTTATTGAAGCTGTCTATAAGTTCCGCCACCGTGTGGATCCCGTCCCCTTCGACGCTCGCCGGAACTTTCTTCACGCAGGACACAACTTTCCCGTCGAATATCAGCACCCTGTATTCGTCGCCCAAGGCCATCTGCTCCACTAAAAAATCATTCTTATAGCCGTACTGGGTTTGCGCTTCTTTGAAAAAACCCACCGCTTTTTCGAGTTCTTCCTTGGAATTGATATCCCAAGTAACTCCCCTGGCGACCGTCCCGTCGAGCGGCTTCACGATCAGCGGGAAGCCCAGCCCGTGCTCCTCTATCTTCCCCTCGGCTTCTTCCAAGCTCTCGGCCAAAATACCCCTGGGCACGCTGATTCCCGCGTCGCCCAAAATGATCTTGGTCAGTTCCTTGTTTCTGGTGTAATTCCCCAACCTTTTCGACACCGGTATGCTGCCTTCCAGGCAATACAGGCTTTCTTCTCCGTGCGACAATTTCAAAAGCTTTCCGAATTCCCCATGAACCTCGACCCTAACGCCGATTTCCAACGCCTTCCCGATGAAAGACCTGAAACCCCCGTGTTTTATGTCTTGCGCCTCTTTTTTTGATAATTCCCTATACATGCTTTTTGACGATTAACTGTTTATGCTTGTTTTGTGAAAAACTCATGCCCAGATAGATCCGGACCTCTGTGCCAACCCTTATTTTCGGAAAAAAGAATCATCAGGATGCTGTTGGTATGTTCTTTTTTGACCAGATATCCGATATCCTCGAGTTTCGCGCTGTCGAAAAATTCCAACAGGAACGATTTGAATTTCTCCACGGCTTTCCCATACTCTTTCTCTTTCCCGCAAAGCTTATAGCAAAGCGCGACTTCGGAAACCATGTCGACGGTCGCCTCCTTCATTATGAGCTCGGCATTCTTGGCGAAGTAGTCCAATATCCATCCGTGTCCCGCGGCAGTCCTTTGATAATATTCCGAATCCGCGATTATGACATGGGTAAGGCTGTATACGAGCGACCCGAACTCCCAGGCCGGTATCTTCCTTTCCATATTCAAATCTCCGTCGAAATAATAGTCCTTCAATATCGCCACCGCTTCTTGGTCTATTTTTTCGATACCCAAATGCTTCAACATGAAAACGGAATTTATCGCATACGAACTGTCATGCCTCAGCGTCCCTATCTGCAGATACAGCGACCGCAGGTCTTCTTTTCTGAGTATGTCCGAAGCTTCCCGGAACTCCTTTCGCATATAAGATTCAAGCGAGAGCGATTTGATGTAAAAAAGATCCAGGATCAACTCGTTCAATACGCCGAGCCTCGGATTTTTTTCGTAAAGTTCCCTCCTGAGCCGGTTCCTTTTGGCTTTGGGCTTTTTAAGGGGAAGATTGAATTCGTTTTTCTTGAGCGCTTCGATTTCCCCTCTTATTTTAGCCGGCCTTGCTAGGACGAAATTCCCGGCCACAATGTCGGCATGTTTTTTCTTTTTCGTGATGCGGTGCGCCCTTGTGAAAAAATGCCCCATCTGCTTCAGCGGGATGTGGACCATGTTTTTCTCATAGGCCCCGATTATCTCCTCGGTTATTCCGGTCTTTTTGACTTTTCCCATAATCTTCTCTTCTTAAGTTCTTACGCGCCCGCGGGGCATATCCTTCAACCGTCCGGGCATCCCGGTTTCCGCAAAAAACGTGCTCTTTTGCCTAAGCTTCATTTTTCAGCATATTGATCAAGGACTCATACATCCTGTCCCTCCACTTCTCCTGGCCCGGTGAAAAATAGATGCCTGGCATGGTATTGAATTCGATTATCCAGGGCTTTTGGTTCTCGTCGAAAATAAGGTCTATCGTATAAACCTTGGGGTGGTAGAACGAAAACTTTTCCTGGACGTCTTCGATTATCCCGAAAACGCTCGGCGGGAGCTCGTGCTTTTCCACGATTTTCATCGTCCCTCCTTTGGAAACGTTCGCCAAGAGCGATCCTGCGGCCGGTTCCCTGACATAACTGTAAACCAGATCGTCGTTGACGAAAACCAATCTCAGATCATGCACTCCGCTTACGATGTCTTCTATTCCGGATGAGCTGTCGACGAATTCCTGGGCGATCAAAGTGTTATTCACCTCGAAATCGTCCATCTCCCTGTCGTTCAAGATTTCTACTCCCTTGCCTCCGCTTCCCTTTATGGGCTTGAGCACTACCTTGTCGCTCGAAATCTCATCCCTGACCCTCAGCAGATCTTCGCTGCTGTCGACCCTGTAATATTTCTTGAAATGATCGGGAAAAATCAGGCTGGCGAGATATTTGTTGTTTACAAAATGCGTGAATTCCGGATGGTTAACCAAGGTATAGTCCATCCTTATCAAGCTCTTGATATAATAGGCGTCGACGGAGCTTTTGGCCTTGTCGTAAACTATATCCGGCTTGAGCCTCTTGACCCTTTTCCATTTCCCGTCCTTGAAGGTCCAGGCGTATTTGAACAATTTCTTCTTGGCGTCATACCAATCGTAAGACGCCCTGTAAAGATCGAGGCCCCTGCTTTCAGCGAAGGTATACAGATATTCATAAGCTTCGCGATATTTCTCATCCGAAAGGATGTCCTTCTTCTTCCAATCGGAGCTCCCGAATAAAATAAGTGCTTTTTTCATATTCAGATTCAGCCTTAATGATTACATCTGCGCATGAAAAAGAGCGGTGATGTCCGCCCTATTTGTTCACGTCCACCAAAAACCTTCCCAGGTTCCTTTTTCCGATTATCATGGGATATTCCAAATGGGATCTGTCTATTATCGAAGCCTTGGCCGGAATGACGAATCCGTCCAGAACGAAACTTATCCTCACCATGGGCCTCAATGTCGTTCCGTGCGAGGAATGGATTATGGCCGTATCCACTATGTCGGGGATACCCTTGAGCACATCTTCCTTCTCGGCTTTTTCAAGGTCTTTTATTTTCTCATAGTCCACATCGAGCTTCTGATACTCCTCGACGGTCTTCTCGAAACCGAGTTGCCGCGCCAAATCGAAATCTATGGCCGTAAGTCCGGCTCCGGTGTCTATCTTGGCTTCAACTTCCGCCTCTTTGCCGTCCTTTCCGATGACTTTGACTTTCTCGATGACCCCGATCACTTTCTTTCCGGAAATTTCCTCCACTTCCTCTTCGATCTCCCCTCCGAAAAGATCCATGCCGACGCGGATCCCCCTCTCGAGCGTCTTGATTTTGATTCCCTTCACCCTTTCCAATCTTTCCTTGAGCCCCGCCAAATTGGCGATCTGGATCGAAAGGCCGGGACGCGCGTTGAGTTCCAAAAACACCGGACCCCTTTCCTTGTCGATCGCCACGTCCGCTCCCAAAAATCCGAGTCCGGAAGCTTCCTGGGCCTGCACGGAAAATTTCAAGATATCCTTCCAATAAGGGATCCTTATTCCGGAAAGCAAGAGCCTGGTCTTGGGTACGTATTCGATGTGCCTGCCTTTTCCCAGAACCGCCGTGGTGGTGGTTCCGGTAGCCAGGTCTATTCCGACTCCAATGGCCCCTTGGTGCAGATTGGCTTTGCCTCCGGATTCCTTGGTCGGAAGGCGCAGCATGGCCATGACCGGAACTTTGTTGAACACGATGACGCGGATATCCGGAATCCCCTTGAAGGAATACGGCTTGAAAAGCTTGAGCAAAGTGAGCCTTTCTTCAAAAAAAGCCACGTCCGGCGTGTTGGAAAGAGAATAGGTGCCGTCGATGATGTTACGGATATGGTTTTTGAGGTCGTCGACGGTGATGATGTCTCCGCTGGCTTTCACCCAGGCGTCCTCGCGTCCTTTCTTTTTCCCATAAACGACGACTATCCCCTCGCCCCCGAATCCGCGGTTGGGCTTGAGAGCGAAACTCGCAGGAAGTCCCGCCCAATCGAATTTCTCCAACTCCTCGTTATTGCTAATTTTGGCGATGAGCCGAGGCACGGGAAGGCCCGCTTTTTTTAAAATTCGCTTGCTTAAAATCTTGTCGTCGGCGACAAGTTTGGATTTTTTCAAATTATAAGGACGGACGTAATCGAGATTCCTCGCATTCATCCCCAGCAATTTTTTCCTATTTTTGAGAAGTGTCAGCATTCCACATATCCTTAATTATCCATTCCTCTTACATGTTTTTCAAAACATCCCTGAATCTTACGTATTCGGAAATCCGAAGCCCGTCCCATTTCCCCAAAAAGATGTTGACTGGTATGGTCGCCAATATGACCCAGGGGTAGACCACGATGAATTTGATAAGTCCGGTCCAGCTGGCTATGTAGAAGCCGACTATGGAAATGGCCAAGGTCTCCAAAGCCAAAAGAAGAGCCGTCCTGTTTCCTTTTTCGATCTGGGTTCCCACGAATTTCTCAACCAATGTGACCATGATCAGGATTGGAAAAATCGAAACGGCCGCAAGCCCGGTCCTTTGCATCCAACCGCCCATGGCCAGAAGCAGCAGGATGGAAAAAGCCACTATGGAAAGGGTTATAGCCATTCTCGGAAGGTACAGAAGTTTGAGTCTCTTAAGCAGATATCTCATGAGCATTCCGACTATGATGACGGTCACGAAAACCACCACCCCGTAGCGCAGCTGCGGGATCGCCAAAAAAGCGAAGGTGACGATGGCGGGTGTATAGATACCGAAGGCTTTGATCCCGACCACTTGGCGGAAAAAAGCGATCAGGGTCACGATGATCGGCAGCATGAAAAGCATGATGACGGTGTCCAAAGGCACCCCTTGCCGGATGAAATAGCTTATGATCGGACTGATGTTTTCCATAAATTTCGGAAGAAATTACTTATTATCCATTAACAGCTTAAAGGATTAACGCATTGGAATCCAAATCCGTTAATTCGTTAATTCGTTAATTCGTTAATTCCGCAATTGCCTTATTTTACGGCTGTTTAAGTGGCAAAGCGCGATGGCGATGGCGTCCGCGGTGTCGTCCGGCTTGGGAATCTCCTTTAGTTTCAATATATTCTTTACCATGAGCTGCATTTGGCTTTTTTCAGCCCTTCCGTATCCGGTAATCGCCTGCTTCACCTGAAGGGGCGTATATTCACTAATTATAACACTTAATTTCTCCAAAGTCAAGAGTATGGCGCCCCGAGCCTGGCTCACCTTGATGACAGTCGTGGCGTTCTTAAAGAAAAAAAGGTCTTCCACCGCGGCCTCGTGCGGCTCATATTTCCTGATTATTTCCTCCATATCCACGGCCACCTCCAAAAGACGGTGCGCCGTAGGGTTATCCTTGTGCGTGCTTATATGCCCATAAGCGACGGATTTCAATTTCCCTTCCTGTTCCTCCAAAACGGCCCAGCCCACGATAGCGGTTCCGGGATCTATTCCCAAGACCCTGAGGGGTTTTGTGGAATTTTTAATTTTTAATTTTGTCCTCATAGGATAAGCTTGCTGCAAAAATTTTGAATTTTCCCCACTTTATGAACTTTATAAACTTTAAGAACTTTCAACTCGAAATTTACGATAACCTACAGGTTATCGTAAATTTCCTGCACATCATCCAAATCGTCTAGTTTTTCCAGCATATTTTCATAATCCAATTTGGTGTTCTGGTCGATCTCGATCTTCTGCATCGGCATATAAACCAAAGAAGCTCCGTCAATTTCATGGTTTTTCTTTTCCAACTCGGCTTTGACCGTCCAAAGGTCTTCCGGTTTGGTGTAAACCGTTAGCATATCGTCCGAATATATCGTATCCTCCGCTCCGGCTTCGATCGCCTCCAATTCGACTTCATACGGATCCCTTTCCCCCACGACCACATCGATGTTTCCCATCTGCCTGAAAGAAAAGCTCACGCTTCCCTCCGGAACCAGTTTGCCGCCGAGTTTGTTGAGCACAGCCTTGATTTCTCCTACAGTCCTATTTTTGTTGTCGGTCGCGCATTTGATCAGCATCGCGATGTTGCCCGGTCCATATCCTTCATAAAGAGCCTCCTCGATCTGAGCTCCGTCTTTCAATTCTCCGGTCCCCTTTTTGATCGCCCTTTCAATATTGTCCTTGGGCATATTCACCTTTCTGGCCTGGTCGATGACGAATTTGAGCTTCACGTTGGATTCAGGATTTCCCCCGCCTTCGCGCGCCGCGATCGAAATCAGCCGTCCGAATTTGGTGAAGACGTTCGCCCTTTTGGCGTCCTGCGCCCCTTTCCTATGCTTGATCCCCGACCACTTATTATGTCCTGACATATTTTTAAGTTCTAGATGTTAGATTTTACGCCTCTAACCAATACTAGCACCGTAGAACGGGCATTTCAAGGAAAAAAGATAATGACTCATATGGCTCATGCCAACCTAGTGCGGCCTTTGGGAATTTCAGGGGAAGGATTTTTGTCACGATCATCTTTATCTTTCCTGATTTCCGTTCCCTTCTCCCAGGCGATTTCAAAAATCGGCTTCAGAGACTTAACGACCTCGTCGGATTCGATGACGACCATGAAAGGCTCCTCTCCCAACGAGGTTATCGCAATCCTATTCTTATAAAAAGTGAAGTCGATGCTTATATCCTTTATATCATTAAGGACCCTGACGTGCTGCCCCTTCACCTGGACGATTTTTTGCGCGATTTTCCTCTCCTCGGGAATGTCTGCCATGAGATGCCTAGCTTTCAAGTCCAACTTCATTTTTTTCAAACCATCTATCCAAAAATCAACGGCACCTGGAAAATGCCTATCTATCCTGTGATACGAAGACACGAAGAAAGCGTCGTCCACGCCCACTATATCTTCATATATGTTCCATATTCCTTCTCTTGTGTCATGATAGACGATTTTCGGTCTCTTCTTTCCCTTGCTCCCCAAGGTTCGGAGAATCGGCAACATCTCGGCGAAATTTTTCGCACCCGATTGCAACTTTTTCAATATGACAGATGGATCCATCGAATGATAGGTATTTATCTTCCGCTCTGGAATTTCACTCACATATCCTCTTTTAATAAGACCCTCAAGGACAACATAAATGATGGGTCTTTTAAGTCCGGTTAACTTGGAAATTTGCGTGACGGTTCCCTGGGAAAGCTCAAGCAGCGCCAGATACACCTGCGCTTCTTTTTCAGTGAAGCCTGAATTTTCCAATAATTTAATTAAGTCCTTGTCCATAGTTTTGATATGCCCTGCTGAATTTATTTCAGCATCTGTTAACCCGAGACCCTGAAACAAGCTCAGGGCGACAACTTTATATTATACTAAAGTATACCGTTTGTCAATATTTTTGATGAATTTTTATGATTATTCTTTATTTTAGCTTATTTTAGGAAATATTTCGTATCTTATTATTGACTTTTTACTGTTTTACTGCTAATATCCCCTGTTCTATCAATCAGGAACCTGGACCTTGAAAATTAAACTAAACCCGTAGCCGAAGGAGGTCGCCATGGACGTGAAAAGGATATTTTCGTGCATTTTAAAGCTTGTTTCGTACATCTCAAGACTCATAGCAAGGTTCTTGATCTATCTTACTTGCGCCATAATGATCATTGCCATCCTAGACCGTTGCAGTCCCGATGTTCCGAAAGAGCAACAAATAGAAAACCAAATCGAGGCTTTACAAAAATTCGGGAACAGATTGACGGAAATCCAAGCCGAGGAGACGTTTGTCATGGTGTCCGAGCCCCAAGAAATTCCGAAGTTGGGATTTACTTCGGCTTTCGTACTAAGAATCAACGACACCACCCTTTTCAATGCGATAGTTCCGTCGAATACCCATTTGAATATTGGAGACCGAATCAGTCTTTACAGGTTTGCAAACAAAGGAAGTCAGGGTGGACTGAATGAATTTTTCGTGATTTTTCCGAAATGATTTCGGGCTGGATGTGACATTTCCATCCTTAAACAACTGAAGGAGTATCGTCATGATTTGTCCTAAATGCGAAAAGGAAGCAACCGGTCCGGATTTTTGCGGACATTGCGCAACCCCGCTCAAGGAAAAATGCAGCGAGTGCGGGGAAATGGAACCAATGGGTAGGAAGTTCTGCCATGCAGAATACGATGAATTTGAAAAAATCTGGAAACAATCTTCTGCCATGCGCACAATTAACGCTATACCTGTAGTGGCCCTTGCCGCCGTCTTTACGGTTGTGGCACTTAGCTCCCTTTTAGTAGCTTATTTCTACAACCAATATCTATTGCCGCTACCCATACCGGACGGTATCAAAGCACTTATTGTAACTATGGTGCTCATAATTCCCACCGCGTCTATAATCACGACGATCTTTATAGCAGGAATTAAACTAGCGGATAAAAAAAGAGAAGAATTTTTCCTGAAAAACCCCCAATACGAAAAATTCCGGAAAAGGTGAAATGTGCATCGACGCAAAAACCCCGACAGCATCGTCTGCCGGGGTTTTTCTTTTCACTACACAAATCCCCCTTAAAAGATGTTGTATAAATACCGCCATGGCAAGAAATATACAACTTTTTTGTTGTGATTACGCCAGTTTCGTCCGATCTTTGGGGATTTCAGGAAGTAGATCCCAGACCAGCTGGAAAAGGAGCTTCGTCGTGTTATGGATCTCCGCGCCTTCGATGATGAGTCCCGTTTCCTCCTTGGCGGACATCAGCGCGACCTTGTTATGGCCGTAGATGTTTATTTCTATCGAAAAGGGATACTTCTTGGGGTCTATGACTTTGGTCATTCTTCTTTGTGCCTGGTCTTTTTCCACGAAATTTTTCAGCATCTCCTTCTCACCGGGGACAATCGTTCTGACATATATCCCCTTTTTTATCCTTTTTTTCAGATATTCGTCAGCCCAATCCAGCCCGAGCGTGTTGATCACGTCATATGACGCAAACCCCAAGATCTCCCCGTTATATTTCAAAGTGTCTTCATATACCTCTTTCAGGCCTTCCTTGCCCTCATAAAACCTTATCTTAGGCTTGGAACCGCGGACGTTGTGGATCGATTGCAATTGGGGCAGGATCTCGGAGAACAATCTTTCCCTGTTTTTGAGGCTTCTTTGGATCTTTTCCGGCTCTTCCCCTACGAAAAGGCGCTTTTTGCCTTTGACCGTTTCCGAAATGAGCCCGTCGCGCATCAAATCCTGCAAAATGTCATAGCAGGTCGTCCTTTTGACGGAGGCTTTCTTGGAAATGTCGATGACCGAAGCGCTTCCCAATTCCAAAGCGGCCAGATACACGTCCGCCTTCCTGCCGTTGAGTCCGAATTGTTCCAAGACCTGCCTAATCTCCATATCTCCTTAGTAAAACTTTATAAACTTGCCACTTTATGAACTTTATAACTTAACTATGTCGATATTTATCGTCAACATATATAGTATATCATATTGGCATAATTTGTCAATATTTTGCTTATTTTAGGCGATTTATTGATTTTACTACCTTTTGCATTCTTGACCACTTGACGCTAATTATTGACATTTTACTAATCCGGGAGTATAATAGGCTGTTAAGATGAAATGCCAAAGGGACAATCACTTAACAAGTTCTTTCAAAACTCAATCATCTCAAAAGGAGCCGACTATGAAAATCTACATCGTTGAGGACAAGTATGCAGAAATCAAAAAGGCGCAAGAAGCCATCAGGGCAAATAACCATGAGGTTGGTATTCCGAAAAATGTCTTGGAAGGATCGATAGAGTCTTTCAATGATATTAATTGGAAAGAAGGTCGCAACCTCAGGGATCCAATTAGTGCCCAATGTGCGAACGAGGAGTTGTTCGCCATCATCAGGGATGCTAAGGATAACGGCGGCGGAATCATTACTGACATGATGTTCCATCTGGCTGTCAAGCTGACGGATGAGCCTACTCCTCCATCCGGAATCCTGGTAGTCCTTCAGGCGATTTCCTCAGGCGTTCCCGTTGTGGTTTGCACGGACGCCTCGGAAGTCGGGGGGCATCATGCCAAGGCGCTCCACTGGATTTTCGACGGTTACATCGTTCCGGCCAGAATGAACGGAATCGAAATTCCGTTCGGCTGGGTCGAAAACAAAGACTGGGACGCCGCTGTCAAACTGCTTGAGCAATTCCATGCCAAGCAACACAAAAAGGAGGTGATTGAGTAAAAATTCGGGCGAGGAGATTAACAAATCCTCTCGCCCCTCTTATCAGGATCGCGATTATCGCAGTTCTGTTGGAGAAAGTGTTCTTTAACTACAAAAGGAGATCCGGAATGAGAATAGAATGGAGCGATCGGGACGACTTGATGAAATTTGAAGTTATCCTTGAAAAAATCAGGACCAAGGAACTTCAAAATGTGACTGTTAGATTCACCGAAAACGCCGGGATACTCCGCTATGAATTAGAAGCGGACATCGATAGCGACCTCATTGCAGGAGCTTTGGGGTTCCGAAAAAGGCCTAGCTAAATAATATTGGGCAAGGAAATGAAACTATTTTCTTGCCCCTCTTATAAAGATTGCGAACGGTTCGCAGTCTTTCAGGAGAAGGTTCCTTTTTATAGAAAGGAGATTTTGATGAAAAAAGTGTGGCTGTTCTTGAACAAAGAACAGTCCTGGTTCAAAGACGCCATCACGGACCTAGAAAAAATTTATGGTCCGATTGAAATCATTGAGGCATCCGATCGTGAAGATCGCGACTGGTATTGGAGTCCGATCGACCGAGATCAACGCTTCTTTAATTTCAAACCGGAAGAATTATCTTCATATGACATTATGGCGATCGATTTTTCTCATGATCTCAATAGTCTGAGAAATCTTCTGGATTCGGTTGGTAATAAGCCTGTTATTTTCTGCTCAGGGATAATCAACGGATATTATTGCTACACCGGATGGCATCGACTGGAAGAGCTTAGGATTGTTTCCAGGCCTCTTTCGGAAAACCAGGGGCTCTGAATCGGATTCGGGGCCGAAGCGCACTCGGCCTGGCAACAGAAGCGATGGCAATGGGGTTATGGCCCATCCCGTCGCAAGTGCAAAGGGCGAGGAGATTAATAAATCTTCCTCGCCCCTCTTATCAGGATCGCGATAGTCGCAGTTCCGTTGGAGAAAAGTTCTTTCAACCCTTAACAAGGAGGGTACCCATGCCGCAGGTTGATTACAGCCATATCCCAAAAAACGAATCCGAAAACCTTCGCAACCGTAAAGGCAAGGAGAAATCCAAGCCTGTCCGGAAGGTGAAGATTTTCACGTCCATACCGGACACCTTCGGGTGGGACTCGTTTGAAGAAAAGATCAACGAGTTCATGAAGGACAAGGAAGTCGTCCAGGTTCTTCAGTCCTCCCTTGGCAACGCCCTGGTCGTGACGATTGTTTATTACGACTAGGCTTTTCGGGCAAGGAAAATTTCTTGCCCCTCTTATCAAGATTGCGATTGTCGCAGTTTTGTCGGAGGAAAGTTCTTTCACAACTTAAGATAAACGGAGGATTACAATGAAAATGGTCGTTTTATCACTTTGTATTATTGCATTTTTTTGGATTCAAACTACGTTATCTGGGAGCGGTACCTACGCCACGGACGAGCCATTAATGGTACAGAACGTTGGGCATAGTACGATATTATTTTCCAATGACATTAACAGTGAAATATTATTCATTTTAGCGACCGACAAAAAAAACGAAACTGTTTTAATACAGGACAATTCCAAGGATAAGGACTTGGGGGCCCTTATACTATCCTTGAAGCATGGTGATCTGTTTCATGCGAAATTGTTTTGTAAATATGTTGGCGTTCACAAGGTTTATGCATTAAAAGAAATAACCGTAATTCCCTCAGGGAGAAAGTATGCAAGCAAACTGTTTCAAGTAGATTGAACTTTACTAATCATGTGAGGAAGACGGTAAATGCATGGGGGATGTTGAACCAGACCTTCTCCCCTCCATGGGAACTTTCGTGAAGAAAAAATATCCAAACCCCGATAGCATAATCTGTCGGGGTTTTATTTTGAAAAATGATTCAGCAGAAGATTGATTCCGACATTGGCATTTGAAGAAATCTTTTTTACAAAAACGATCGCGTAATGCGGGTGGTCTTGGTAATCACGTCCGAAGCGATAAAATCCTTTCTCATCAACCCAAAGAGCCCGCGCTCCTAAAACTTGCGGATCGTCCGATTCTCTTGCCGGGATTTCCAACTCCTTATATGCGACCAATTCGAAAATATCCGCGGTTTCATTTTCTGAATACTTCCCGATATCCTCTAAGGCTACGCCATTATCGATTATTAATGATTGATTATTAAGATTTAAATTTTCTTTTTCCTCATTAGGATTGATGGACTTGATGGACTTTTCACTTGTCGCATCAGCGACCCACTTCCACTCCCCGTCCACCTTTTCATACACAGTTCCTTCTTCTATCCCGTCTTCGTTTTTATATCTTTTCTTATACGCGACTTCCCCGTCAGGATAGCGAAGTTCTATTTTGGTTTTTTTGTTGTTCAGAGAAAACGCCGAATGTTCGCGGGTGAGATCCTTTTCTTTGCCGGCTTTTATCTCAAAATCTTCACGGATCGGGTGATTGACCAACTTATCCCAGCCGGTCGCGATGCTCCAGCCCAGGAGATTTATCTTCTTTTTCGATTTGTTTTTGATCGTGATCGTTTCCAATTCACTGTCCTTGCCGACCGGATTGGGATTTATCGCGGTTATCGTGACGTCCGGGTGCGGATAGTTTCCGACTTTTATCTTGAACTCCTTGACGGTTACTTCCGGACCGTCCACCACCTTGACGCTTCCGACATATTCTCCTTTCTTGTCATATTTATGCCTGGTTTTCGCTTTATAGCTCCTATGCCCGTCCCCGAAATCCCAAGTGATCTTGATTTGATTTTTCCCTCCGCTTTTGGTTTTAATCTCGAAATCCGCATAAACGTCCACATACGCCTTTCCCGGAATCGAATATTTCGATTCCGTATTTTTCTGAAAAACATTCCTCTCCCCTTCGCTTCTTTCACCCCATCTCCACTTGTCGCCGTCAAAGCCGTATGAAAAGTCCTCTGCTATTCCAGACCCATTAAATATTCCCGTATCAAATATGAAATTTCCACACATATCCCTTAAATAAACCGCTTCATCATCGCTGTTATGTAATGAGAATTTAAATCGCTCTCTCCTAATAACCAAATATCCCTCGCCTTCTATAAAATCAGATGTCTTCAGGAAATATCCCTTATCAATTCCATCGCTCTCAAAGCTTTCCTTAAGGGAAAGATCATAAAGCTTCCAGCCTCCCAGACATATGTCCTCATCAGAAGAATTATATAGCTCGATAAATTCATCCTTACTTTCTTCTCCGCTTGGATTTGCAAGAACCTCGTTTATGCGCACATCATCCGAGCATATATCAGTGCAATTTTTATCGTTTGCTTTCTCGGGAGAATTATCCTTTCCCGGAGTCCCCCCTTCATTCGCTCCGTGCTTCCAATCCGAAGCGTCATATTTCTCCTTACTCTTAAGCTCGATCGAGTATCCACTGTCTGAAATTTCCACGAAGGAATCTTTTTTCCAAATTCTTCCATCCAACGCATGATTATGGTTTGTCGGACTGGACGGCTCGGATCCGTAAACAACATAATCCACAATAGTCTCCTTGTTATGCGAAGAACTGCTGTACAGTGATATGTCTCCCTTGCTATCTCCTAACTGACTTCCACTCTTATTCATAAAAACATGGGCCGTGTTATTTTCTGAAAAATCAAGATTTCTGTTTTCTCCCTTGCCTGCATATATCAAAATGAAACCTCCCGGAGGAATCGGGGATTTCAAAAGGTTAAGCGGTACATATATTCCCATCCTTACTTCCCACAATCCAACATTTATAGATTCTCGTGATAAATTTTTCAATTCAATCCATTCATATGACGATTCATCGCCCTCTTTATTGTCACTGCCGTCCGGATTAATCAATACTTCATTTATCACCAAGCCTTTGCGATTCTCGCCATCTGAATTCTCCCCAAGCACATTCCCCGCCCAAACAAAAAGCACCGTCACAATGAGCATGGGCAGTGCTTTTCGGAAAATTTTTGTTTTTGTTTCGACGTCCACCCGTATTTAAAACTTCTAGGATAATCCTTGGTAGTCCTAAACCGACTTGCTCCCGGCCTTTTCTTTGATCATCTCGCCGAAGGCGTCCATTCCTTTCACTTCTTTTTCCTTTTGGATTTTCGCGATAAGATTCTTCACCTCATACGGATCACTGACCCTTCTGAAAACTATGTTTTCCAATTCTCCTGCCGTCTGGACGCGCACGTCCCCGAAATTGACGACGGTCTGCAAAAACCCGGTGACTTCCACCGTGACATCCTGGATCTTTTCGTATTTGGCTGAACTCACCCTGCGAAGAAACAATCCCTTCTGCTCGATGTTGATTATCTTTTCACTGGTGATGACCCAGATATCCAGATAATAATCCACCCAGATCAGAAAACTGTATATCCAGATCGCCAAAAGGAAAGTGTTCTGGATGAATAGAAAGAGGATGTTATATTCCGGTCGCCAAAAAAACCAGGAAATATTGGCTCACGATATCAAGCCAGTTCCTGTGCAGGATTTTAATTATTTTCTCGTCGGGACCTATGCCCTGAAATCTGAAGTCCTTGAAAGCGTCCATAAAAAAAATATTTTAGAGAATATATGAAAGCATTTCCTCCAACGGAAGATTGGCGAACAAGATCAAATTGGAGAAAAACAGCAGCCCCGTGAAAGTCACAAATATGGCGGCCATAAGGAAGGCCGCCTTTTTATCGTAGGAATATTTGACGATATGAAAAACGATGAAGGCGCTGAGCAACAAGAACAGCAGGAGCACCAAAGCGTAAAGCGCTTGGAAAACTATAATCATATTTTTATTTCAATTTTTGTTTCAAAATGAAAATGGCGATTCCGTATTTCTATTATATCAGACTTTTCTGTTTTTCCATCGGGAAGTCGTGTCCCAGATGTTTGTATCCGTTTTCCGTGACGACTCTTCCTCTCGGAGTCCTGGCCAAAAATCCCAATTGGATAAGATACGGCTCGTAAACGTCCTCGATCGTTTCGATTTCTTCCGAAGTGGCGGCCGCGATCGTCTGGATTCCGACCGGACCCCCTTTGAATTTCTGAATGATGGTTTCCAAAATGTTCCTGTCCGTCGGCTCAAGCCCGAAGTGGTCGACATCCAACATTTCCAAAGCCTCCCTGGCGACCGCCCTGTCTATTCTTCCGTTTCCATGGACCTGAGTGTAATCCCTCACCCTCTTAAGGATCCTGTTGGCGACCCTGGGGGTCTGGCGCGAGCATCTGGCAATCTCCTTGCAGCCGTCCTCATCCATTTCTATCTCCAAAATCTTGCCGCTCCTGCCGATGATCTTTTCCATCTCGTCTTCCGTGTAGAATTCAAGCCGGTGTATCGCTCCGAACCTGTTGCGAAGCGGATTGGAAAGCGCTCCAAGCCTGGTCGTCGCCCCGATCAAAGTGAATTTCGGCAGATCCAATTGCAAAGTCCGGGCCGAAGGACCTTTTCCGATAATCACGTCCAATTTGTAATCCTCCATCGCCGGATAGAGCACCTCTTCCACGATTTTATTCAATCTGTGGATCTCGTCGATAAAAAGGATATCCCCATCCTGAAGATTGGTAAGGATAGAACCCAAATCGCCCACCCTCTCGATAGCAGGCCCGGAAGTGACGCGGATGTTCACTCCGGTTTCTTTGGCGATGATGTTGGCCAAGGTCGTTTTTCCAAGTCCGGCCGGACCGTAGAGAAGCACATGCTCGATCACATCGCCTCTTTTTTTGGCGGCATCGATAAAAATACGCAGGTTCTTTTTCACCTTCTCCTGGCCCACATATTCCTCGAACCTTTGGGGTCTGAGCGTATTATCTAGCACTATATCTTCCTGTTTTTCTTCGGAACTGGTAATCATAACGGTTTTTTTATGGATGAAACACTTCGGACTCTCGGGCGTAGTACATAAGTAGGCCATGCCGGAGGGGCTATGTTCCCACTATCGAACCAAGCTTACCACGACTTGACAAAAAAATAAAGCTGTGCTAAGCTGGTATTTCGTGAGGTAAAACCGCGGAAATTGACAATAAAAAAAACAGGTTCTTACTAACCTGTAGACAATTTGGGGGCTTCTATCTTTTGTCCTCAAATCTGGCGTCTTTCTTGTCCAGACATGGGTATTGTGGTTCCGGCTGCGGTATTCCTCGACACTGACGCTTCCCCGGGGATCTAATTCCTGGGATTTGTCTACAGATTAGTGAGCGCTAAGAAAAGCCCTTTTGGGGCTTTTTTGTTTTGCCTAAGAAAAAACGGGCCCGGCATTCGCCAAACCCACTACACTATTTCATTACATGGATGAATAATCGGGCAAATCCAGCACTTTCAGAATTACCTCCCGTATTTCTTCGGAAGTAACTAAATCATAATCACACGATAACCAGCTCACAAGCTCAGAATGTTTAATACATCCAGCTCCATCAGGACGATCATTGGGCACATTATTGGCAGCGGCTTCATGCAAAATTTTATGATACTGAAAAAAATCAGAGCTAATTAGCAGGATTCCGCCGCCTCTTTCCCAAAAAAGAAACTTATACGCTTTTCGCATGTGCTCACTTCGACTCCATGGAGTGATTTCTTTTTCATTGCTTAGCCAAAGAATTTTCATCACACTTTCCTTTCAAAATTCTCTGAATTTTATGCTACCCTTGCCAACAAAACTCTTTTGCGAAATTCAGTAAAGGCTTTATTTATGGTTTTTTTCATTATTCATCTCCTTTACACTTTTTCTTCCTAAAAGGTGTTAAAACCTGCCTAATTCCAGGTGTACCTCTCGGAGCGCATCAAGCACGGGGTTGAAAAGCACAGATAGAAAATCGTTAGAAAACAGCAACTTCTGTTTTTCAACCAACCGCACTTTCATTTCTCCAATCGCATCTTTTCCTGCGTCACGACCTAGGATTAGCCAGTGCGCACACCGCTCTCCAGACCAAAGGCGCCATGCCAGTTGATAATTCTTGCCTTCATAAACCATGCTTGGCTCAATGACACCTCGCCTAAAAAGCTTATTCAGGATTAGAACCGATAAAAGCTGGGTATTTTTTTCGACAGCATCATCCATTTCCTGATAGAAAGCAAGATATAAGAACCCCCGAAAACCAGAAGTATGAAGATCAAGATCACTCACGGAGGCTATATACATGCCACCATCCACCAAAACCCTATTTTCAAGTCTTATGTCGCTTATGACCATATCTCTTTGAACCGCCTTCGATATATCACCATTGAATTTTGAATAAACGACCAGCGAATTGCCGACTTCCTTGATTGCCTCATTTTCGATTTCCATGACTTCCTCCTCTCAAAATTCTCTGAATTTTATGTTTCCCTGACAGGTGCGCACGTTGAGCAGTAAGCCTTTTTCAACTCCGAATTCCGATACCAGCAAATCAAGACTCTTCTTGAGCAATTGCTCGCATTGAGATAGGAGTCTTTTTGCACTTTCAGGATCCAAAAGACGGGATGAGAGATGGCAGAATGGAACTAAAGCCACATTTCGCGTTCCCAGTGATCCACATTTTCTAGCAATGCGCCTTATTTCTTTAACCAGCCGTTTGACTTGCTTCTCGCCATCGCCAATTTCGAATGTGACTAGAATGACCAAGCAGTCCTCCATTTGTTCTGTTTCATCTTCCCGAGGCTTCCCTGCCCCATATTCGATCGCGTCCAAGAATAAGCATTTCATACGACCTCCTCTCGCTTGATTGTTAAAGAACACTGCAATATGCCATAAATTTGCAATTTTGTGTTTTTCATCGGTCAATAATTTGATTAAATTTGCTTCTTATCAAGCATTTTTCTGGATTATTGATATTTTTGTCGGTTTTAATTGACAATTTATCCGCTTTAGGCTATGCTGTTGGCATGAAGAAAACACAGCTATTAACCGCTATCCGAAACGCCGGTCTTTCCGAGAAAGGAGCCCTGGTTTATTTCGCGCTTTTGGAGCTCGGCGGGGCGTTCCCTTCCCAAATCGCCAAGCATACGAAACTGAAAAGAAGCACCGTGTATGAGGTGCTGGACGATCTGGCAATCAAGGGACTTGTGAGCGAACTGGAAAAGCGCAACAAATATTTCTATTCCATCGAACATCCCAAGCGCCTCGTCCATTTCAGCGAACGATCGATCGCGCGCGCCGAAGAGGAAAGCCAAAAACTCAAAGAATTCCTTCCTGACCTTGAAGGGCTTTATGCGGGGATCAAAAACAAGCCGAGGGTATCATACTTTGAGGGCGCCGATGGGGTCATGGAAATTTACGATGACCACATTTCAGAAAAGAAAAAGTATGAAATGGTCGGATTCGTAAACATCGCTGAGATAATACGATTCCTTCCGCCTCAAAAATATAAGGACTATGTCCGCATTAAAGAAAGCTTAGGGATAACATCTCGCGGGATCCTTCCTGACACGACCGAGGACCGCGCCTATGAAAATACCGCCTACGCCGGAGCGAAAAAGAAAATACTTCCGGATGTGCGCTTCATCCCCCAGGAGGAATTCCCTTGGAAAGGCGACATCACAATATATTCAACAAACAAGGTTTCAATTATAAACTTCAGCGAACGGAAAGTGTCGGGAATAATCATCGAAAGCGAAACGATCCACAAGATGATGCGGATGATTTTCGAGCTAGCCTGGAAAGGCGCCAGATAAATTGCAATGATTCCCCGTCAAAAAATCCCCTCATGCCTTCCGGCGGAGGGGATTTTTAATTTCGCATTTTCCAACCTACATCCTAATTCCTACAACCTATCACCTACTCCTATTCCCCCACCATCCTGTCTATCTCCTCCAAGGTCGTCTCGCCTTCCAAAACCTTAAGCATTCCATCCTGAGCCATTGTGATCATGCCGTTCTCGATCGCCTTGTCGGAAATCTGCGAGGAAAGCGCGTTCATCGAGATAAGTTCCTCGATGTCGCGGTCCACCACCAAAACCTCGCTGATGGTCGTCCTCCCCTTATATCCGATCAGGTTGCATTTCTCGCATCCCTTGGGCTTGTATATGCTTTCGACCGCCGGAACCTGGACGCCTGATTTTTCCGAAATGGTTTTGACGACTTTTTCTATCTTTTCCTTCTCTTCTTCCGTCGGTGAGACTTTTTCTTTGCAATCGCAAAGCTTCCTGACCAACCTTTGCGCCATCAGGGCGTTGGTTGCGGTAGCGAGATCGTCGCCGCGCACTCCCATGTTGAGAAGCCTGTGGATCGTTCCGGCCGCGTCGTTGGTGTGGAGCGTCGAAAGGATCGCATGCCCGGTAAGGGCCGCTTGCACGGCGATATTGGCCGTCTCCTCGTCGCGGATTTCACCGATCATCATGATGTCTGGGTTTTGGCGAAGGAGCGCGCGGAGCGCGGTGGCGAAAGTGTATCCGTCCTTCTCGCTGACCTGGGTCTGCAAAATACCCTTGAGTTGGTACTCGATCGGGTCCTCGACGGTGATGATTTTTACCTCCGGATCGTTTAGCTCCCCAAGGATGCTGTAGAGCGTGGTGGTTTTTCCGCTTCCGGTCGGACCGGTCGTGAGGAACACCCCATTGGGTTTTTTGACCGCATGGAGGATCCTTTCCAGGTTCTGCTTGCGGATTCCCAAGCCATTAAGGTCCAAGGCCACCGCCGACTTATTGAGGATTCTGAGCACCACGGTCTCGCCGTATCCGCCGGAAATGATGGAGACGCGGACGTCGGTCTTGGTTTCAGTTATTTTTTCAAAAGGCTGTTCGAGTTTGATGGCGAAACGGCTGTCTTTCACCCCTCCCCGAACGTCGGACTTGAATCCGCTGAGGAATTTGATTTCCCCCAAAAACGCCGGGTATTCGTCCAATGGGATCGTAGCCGCGGTCTTGAGGATCCCGTCCATCCTGAAACGGATTTTGACTCCGTCCTCTTCCGGCTCGATATGGATGTCCCCGACGCCCAGAAGAAGCGAAGCGCCGAAAACGAACCTGGCTATCTCCTTCTGGTTGGCTTTGGCGATGAATTCGGCGAATTTTTCCAACGAAGATATGTTTTCCGAGATGGTTTTCATGTCATCCTCCATGACCAGGATCGATCTGGAAAGCGACTGCTCCATCAGTTTCTCATATATCTCCTCCAAAAAATCCGTCTGTCCGGTGGCGCTCCAAACCTCTTCCATGGAGGTTATGCCTTCGACGGCCTTAAGGATCCCGTCCTGCGCCATGGTGATCATGCCGTCCTCGATAGCGGCCTGGGCGATTTCCCTCTCCCCACCCATTTCCAAAATCAACTTCTCGATCGATTCGGTGATCGTGAGCACTTCGAAAATTCCGACCCTTCCCTTATAACCCAGGTTGTGGCATTTCGCACAGCCCTTGGGCCTGTACAGCGTATGCACGTCCTTCGGGATTTCCACCCTGGCTTTCGGGGAGATGATTGCTAGGATCTTCTTGATGGAATCAAGAGTCTCTTTGGCCGGCTCATAGGCTTCCTTGCAATCGCAAAGCTTGCGCACGAGCCTTTGCGCGATGAAAGCGTTCACCGAAGGGGCAATCAGGTTCGGTTTGACCCCGAGCTCGATGAATCTCGGAATGGAAGCCGGCGCGTTGTTGGTGTGGAGCGTCGAAAGCACCAAGTGTCCAGTGAGGGCGGCGTTGAGCGAAATGTCAGCCGTTTCCTCATCGCGGATTTCACCCACCAAAATCACGTCCGGATCCTGGCGCACGATGGCACGAAGCCCTTCCGCGAAAGTGTAATTCCTGCCTTTTTCTATCTGCGTCTGGGAAATTCCCTTTATTTCATATTCTATCGGATCCTCGATCGTAATTATCTTCATGTCCGAAGTGTTGAGCTTGTTGACGAAAGCGTAGAGCGTCGTCGTCTTTCCCGAACCGGTCGGTCCGGTCGTGAGGATCATGCCGTGCGGTTTCTCGATCTGCTTTTGCACCAACTCTTCGGCCAATCCGCGCAGTCCCAACTGCTCGACGGTGAGCATCACGTCTGACTGGTCCAAGAGCCTCATGACGATGGATTCCCCATGGTTCCCAGGAATGATATTGGCCCTGACGTTGATTTTGCCTTCCTCCATGTCGACGGAGAAATGCCCGTCCTGGGCGATGTCGCGCATGTTGATCTTCATCTTCGCCATCATCTTGATGCGTGAAAGGATGAAACGATATATATCGGCTGGAAAATCCCCGATTTCCTGCAGTTCGCCGTCTATTCTGAAACGGAGCCTGACCCCGTCCTCCTGGGGCTCGAAATGGATGTCACTGGCCTTCATTTTGATGGCTCCGGCCATTATCGTCGAAACGACCTTGGTCGTCGGGATTTCCCTGATCTTGTTCTTGAGTTCGATGAGATTTCCGAATTTCTGCTCGAACTCGACCAGGTCGTCTCCCGAAAGCGAAATTTTCATGGCCTCCAAGTTTTGCAAAAGAGGAGCGCTCGCATACTTCCCCCAAATCTTATCCAAGGAAGAAAGCGAAACGACGTAAAGATGGACATCCCATCCAGAGTCCTTTTTCAAGCTTTCGACGTATGCGAGAGAATCTTCATTTTGCGGATCAAGCAAGGCTATCCGCACTTCCTTGCCGTTTTTCTGGAAAAGCGCGACGCCGTGCTTCCTGGAATCCTCCTCCGAAATGCTTCTGAGATCTTCGACGCTCACCGGAAAGATATTGAGGTCTATATAAGGAAGATTGTTAGCCGCCGCCAAAGCCGCCGCCATCTCCTCTTCCGATCTCTTTTTCATCTGCTGGAGGAACTTTCCCGTATCGCTGGCTTTCTGCGCCTGCAGGTCTTTGATTTTCTTATTTGAAACGTAAACCATTTTGTTTTTGTGTTTTTAAAAGTGGATTTTTATACTCCCATTTTATCCCATTTGGGCTTTATTAGCAAAAACAAAACAGGCCCACCAGGCCTGCCTTACCGGAAAAAACTTATGCCAACAATTCCTTGAGTTTTTTCGCGACGCTTTCCCCCGCCTGCTGCATGTCGCCGCTCGCCAAAGAAAATTCGCAAACGTCCCCCGAAAATTTCCCGTCGAAAATCAAAGCGATCTTCTTGGCCGCTTCCGGAACGGACGACCTCACGATGACTTTCATGTTGGCCGGGGATTCGTTGTAGATGACCATGAAAATCTTGCCGTTGGAATAATTCTCCATGATCTTGTCCAATATCATCGGGATATCCGAAGGATTGCTTCTGCTTTGGACGAAATCTTCGAGCAGAACCGGGGCCCATACCAATCCGGACCCTTCGTCCCACCTGAGCCTCGCCATGATCCTTCCCCAGAGCTTGAGTATGGCCAGGGGCTGGGTCTTATAGAGATAGCGGATGATTTTCTGCTGGTCAGCCCCCTTGGCCATCAGCGCCGCGGACATCTGCAGGGCTTTCGGGGTGGTGTTTTTATTTTGGAAACTGTTGGTCGCGTCGATTATCCCAGCCAAAAGACATTGCGCCATCGCTTCATCGATAATGTCTCCCTCCATTTTTGAGAAAATATCCGCTAAGACTTCGGCAGTCGAAGAGGCCGCGATATCCAAGATGTTCAATTGCCCGAATCTGTCGTTGGAGCTGTGGTGGTCGATGTTGATCACCGGCACCTCATAGAAAATATCCGGGCTTTCTTCGAAGACTTTGCCGAGCGACTCCCGGTCCGGACTTCCCAAAACGACAAGCGCGTCATATTTGAAACGCGACGGAATGAAGGAAAAATCCCTAGGATCGATCGACCCTTTCTCCGGCGTGATATAAACCCTGAGCTCCTCCTCGAGCCTCTCGGTCTTGATGTCGATTATCTTGTTGAATTTGGTGTTGAACGACAAGACGAAATCCTGCGTTCCGGAAAGCTCGTGCAATATTTTTTCGGGCCTCGGCAAAAACTCGAATTTTTTCAAACTGTCTTTCCCTTCGAAAACGATGACCGCGTTCTTCCCTTTCTTTTTGAGAAAAAAATACAGAGCCCAAGCGGCTCCGATAGCATCCCCGGAAGGGTTCTGAGGTAAAAGCAAAAGGATCTCCCCGGATTCGGAAATGACTTTTTCGAATTGTTGCGTCTGATCGAGTCCCATCTTTTTCCATCTTCCAGTCCGTCGATAAGGCGGATCGGCTTTCAGTTCATTAGGATATATGTCGCGGCGTTTCTTCTTTTTCCGAATAGTAATATAAATTAGCAGTCTTTTTGGGGGGTGTCAACGCACCCCTTGACATGAAGGCCGTTTGGGTGTATAATAGTAGGTTAAGATGGAACATTGACAATCGAACACACAACCCTTAACTGGCGCCAATTTGAGCGCCGAGAGGAGCCCCCATGAAAAAGCTTATCGCCCTGCTGGTCGTCATCGCCCTATCCGTTCCCAACCTCAGTCTCGCAGGAGGCTGGAACACGCTTCGCGATACCCTCACCGGAGCCGCGATCGGAGCCGGGGTCGGTTACGCCCTCAAAGGCAACAGCAAGGGTGTCACTCGCGGAGCGGCTGCAGGTGCGGCCGTGGGCTTGCTCAGCGCAGCTGCCAGACCCTCCCAGCCGAAGGTGGTATACGTCCAACAGCCAGCCAACAACTATGGCTACGGCGGTAGTGAATACGGCTATGCCTATGAGCAACGCATGGAGCAGCTGCGCCGGCAGGAATATTACCGCCAACAGCAGCTCGCCAGGGAAAGGGCCTACAACGACGCCACGAACGATTTTTATCGGGGTTATCGTTAGGACCAAGGGTTCGCAAAAAACGAGCGGCCGGCAATCCGAATGGATTGTCAGGCCGCTTTTAATTTATTGTCAGATTTCTCTGCTGATGAATTTCGCCCTTGCCGAAAGGTATTATAAATAGGGACTTTGGAGGGACATGTCAAACAGTCTTGTTTTTAAGGTAAAATACTGGTATATTCCGATGTCCGATCGGTACCTTGAAAATCAACGCCACACGTCTCGGCGCCAAGTAAACGCCGGAAAGGAGGCATCATGAAAAAAACCGCTTTCTCGGCCATCTTGGCCACCGTCATCGTCTTGTCGTCCGGTAACGTTTTCGCCGGCACTTGCGCTCCGGGCTATGCCCAAGAGCTTTACCTCAACCTGGTATACCAGCACGGCATGGCTCCGGCGGCGGCGCAATACCACGTCAAGCAGCGCTGCTGCGAAACGGTCGTTTCGAGCCAGTTTCATGAAAAAACCGTCGTGGTTGAGCGCTTCAGTTCCGCTGCCAACTATCCGCCGCCCCAGCAGGTCGTTTATGGAGGCTATGTCCCTCAGCCTGCATATGGCGGAGAATATTATGGAGACTCATCTTCCCAGGTTTTCGCGGATGTTCTCGGGACGGCCGCGGCTGTCGGGCTCTCAATATATGCCATCGACAAAATATATGACGATCAGCATTATCACCGAGGATATGGCGGCAACCACGGCTATCGTCGCTTTGACAACAACCGTTTCCGTCATGACCGACATTTCGACGGGCGACGTTTCGACGACCGGGGACGGCGGCACGGTGGTCACGGTTTCGACGACAGGCGCCATAGGGACGACCGCGGAAGAAACCGCGGGAGGCACTGATACTTTCAGTGTCACCACCCTTCACACACGGCTAACAATCTGCAAGGATTGTTGGCCGTTTTTTTTATTGTCTTTGGGGCTCTTGCTAAAAGGCGGCCGATGACGCTACACTTATATTGCTATGCAAAAAATAATCACCCAAAATTCGAAGCAGACCGAAGAGCTCGCCAAGCTCTTGGCTATGGAGATCCGCGGAGGGGAAATCATCTGCCTTTCGGGGGACCTGGGTGCGGGAAAAACCACTTTCGCCCAAGGCCTGCTTGAAGGGTTGGGCGTCGAAGGACCCTACACCAGCCCGACTTTCGCGATCATGAAAGAATACGAAGTTAATTTAAAATTTCAAATTTCAAATTTAAAATTATTGAAGGTTTACCATATAGACACGTACCGCGTGGAGGAAAGAGACATCCTAGAATTGGGATGGAAGGATTTCTCCGGAAAGAAAAACGCCGTCACGATCGTCGAATGGGCGGAAAGGATCAAAGATATCGTACCTGCCGGCGCGCTCTGGATCCATTTCTCATGGAAGAATGAAAACGAAAGGGAGATACGGATTCATTCACAGGAAAACAGTTAAATGGAAAAATGAAAATAGTTTAAGAAAATAGAAAAAGGAAATGAGTCCGCCAAGTGCTTCCGTTTTCCAATTTCTTCTCTCCTGAACCGATTTCTGTTTTCCATTCAACCGGTTTCCAAAACCTGAATCTAAAAAATAAAAAATAATAATAAACTAATGAAAAAGATCATATTGATCGCACTGATCGCGGTCACGGCCGTCGCGCTCTATCAATATTTCCCCAATAGCGGAACTCCGCAAACGGAAGAAAAAAATGACGGATATGTATCCTCCTTAAATGAAATAAAAGAAGAGGCCAAGGATAATATCAACGAAGCAGTCGAAAAGGAAAATAATAAAACTAACGAAGCTCTTATGGAAAACCAGGACCTGGAATACGTAGCAAAATACGATCGCGCCCTCATCAAGACCACCCTCGGAAACATCGAAGTGAAGTTTTATGGCGACGAATCGCCGCAGACCGTGGACAATTTTCTCCGGCTTGCAGATGAGAAATTCTATGACGGCATCGCTTTCCACCGTGTCATCAAAGGATTCATGATCCAAGGCGGAGATCCCCTCTCGAAAGCGGAAGACTGGGCCAACGTGCCGGTGGGAACAGGAGGACCGGATTACAAATTCGCGGACGAATTCAATTCCAAAAAAATAGTGCGCGGGTCTTTGGCGATGGCCAACGCCGGACCAAACACCAACGGATCGCAATTCTTCATCGTGACGGCCCCCGCTACCCCGCACCTCGACGGCAGACACACGAACTTCGGCGAAGTGGTTTC
>Ga0076223_102_pt1 | contig 32229 bp, 37 predicted proteins | sample RifGroE2_FD_67847 | JGI IMG/M metagenome (GOLD analysis project Ga0076223, IMG submission 67847) | Parcubacteria (Moranbacteria) bacterium GW2011_GWE2_47_10 | reverse complement strand
TTGGAAAAAGTGAAAGATGCGGCAAAAAATCATGTGTTGATAATTTCAGACAACGATCCGTTTGGAGGATTTGAGAAAAATAAGGAAATGTTTTCAAAGCTTGGCGCGAAAATAATAATCCTTCCAGGAGCGGAACATATCGAAGATCCGGAATTGCCGGTCGCATTGGAAGAAATTTTGAAATTTTAAAAAAAGCAGGGTCCCCCGAAAAACAAGGGGACCCTTTTTGACACGTGGAAACCAGAATAAAACTTAGCCTCGCTTCGCTCCGAAATTCGATGATATCGGAGACCGTGATGGATTTCGTGTGCCTCCGGCACACCATCACGGCGTCTATTCCGATCTGCATGTGACCGCTCCAGTCGGTCGATCCCGTAGGATGCATTTTCCACGTATTGGAAATTTAACAGACTATTTAAGTTTGTCAATCATTGTCCTATCTTCCTGGAAATGCTAGATTATTAAATAGTATAAAAAATAACATCGTCATCTTTTCGTGTCATTCTGAGCGAAGCGCCCGCCTGCCGGCGAGGCAGGAAGAATCTCGTCATTCCATGGAAGATTCAGATCCTTCACTACGTTCAGGATGACAATACATAAATGGAAAAAGAAAACTTGTTCGTCATCTCGTTGGGAGGATCACTCATCGTTCCGGAGGAGATCGATTGGGAATTTGTAAAATCATTCAAAGAGCTTATTGAGAAGCAGATTAAAAAAGGGAAAAGGTTCATCATAGTGACGGGCGGAGGGAAGCTGGCTCGAAAATATATCGAGGCTGGAGCCAAGATAGATTCCATAGAAAACGAGGACAAGGACTGGTTGGGACTTCACGCCACCAGGATGAACGCGCATTTCATCAGGACCGTTTTTCGAAAGCACGCGCACCCGACCATCAACAAAAATCCCTATGACCTGGAAGGATTCCTCAAGGCCAAGGAATCGATCCTGGTCGCCGCCGGATACAAACCTGGAAACTCGACCGATTTCATCGCGGTGCTCATCGGCAAGCAGTTCGGCGCCAAGAAAATCGCCAACCTCTCGAACATCGACCATGTGTGTGACTCGGATCCCAGGACCAATCCGGATGCGAAGAAAATCGAAGAAATAAAATGGAACGAATTTCGAAAGATAGTGGGGGACAAGTGGGATCCAGGAGCCAACGTCCCGTTCGATCCGGTCGCCTCCAAACTCGCTGACGAGGAGAAAATGGAAGTTGCGATCATGAACGGCAAGAACCTGGAAAATCTGGAAAAATATCTGGAGGGGGAGAAATTCGAGGGAACGGTCATAATCTAGGTTATAGAAAACCAGGTTTTATGTGCTATAATTAACAAGGAATTTCGCAGCGCCGAATTTTCCAACTTTCCGCCCGGGAGATTTTTTTGCCTTCTGGCTCCCGGGCGGCTTTTTTTGTTTTATTGACTAAAAAGGCTTTTCCTGCTACCTTTTCGCTAGTTATTTCACATAAACTTTCCATTTCCCATACTCATAAGGAGGCACCGCCATGGCAAACGGAGCTACGGAAATCCTGAAAAAGTCGCACAAGCTGTATGCTGACCTCGAGGACGTTTTGGGATGGGTCAATGAATTGGCGGAAGGCGAGAAGTTGCCTTCGGAATTTTGTTTCATGCTACTGGGGCTATTCAATGAAATGGTGGACAAAAGGAAAATTCCGGCGGCCTTGGAAGAATCCGTGAGGAAGTTCGGGGACGACGTGCTGGGTTTAATCTTGCATATCGAAGAGGCGGGAAAAACCGAAGAAGGAGTCCCTCCTCCGCAGGAAGCGGACGTCGTGGCCGCGCCGGAAAAACCGGAGGATCCTGTCAAGGAGGACACTCCTGCTCCGCCACCGGAAGCGGAGGAAGGACCTGCTCCGCAGGCCGTGGTTGAAGCGGAAGAGGATCTCGAGCCCGCGAGGGAAATGAAGGCTCCGCCGAAAACCGAGAAGACGGCGGTTCCCGTCAGGAACGGACAGAAAAATCCGGTCCCGACGGATCCTGAAGACCCGATCATGCACCTGCAGAAAAGACCCTCCGAACCGGCTGAAATAAGATCGCTGCTGAGCTTCCCGTACGAGAAAACCAGGCTCAAATCCTTTGTGGATATCCTGGCTTATCGGGAGCACGCTTTGAATACCAGGACCTGGGAGAATTCCTCTCGGGAAGTCATACGGTTAAGAGAAAAGGGACAAGGAGTGAGGAAGATTACGCTCCTTGAGAAAAAAGAGGTAATTTGCCTTTTGGACGAAGATGATGTTTTCAACAAGACCTACCTGGTAGAGGAAAACTGTTCCATATTCACATGGACCCTCAACGACAGGATCTGTTTTTGGGAGAAACCGGAGAAAAAGCTTGAGGATCTCATGAGCCAACAGGGAATAGAGTTGGAGGAATTGAAATATCTGATTTTCGTAAGCCAACCTACCGACGAAACACTGGAAATGGCACTTTTGAAATTTTCCCGCAAATGAGGGAGGAGTACCCACGACAATGCCCCGCTGACAATCGATATTGTCAGCGGGGTTTTATTATCAAGCGAAGCGAGCGAATTCGTAAAACTTCTTTCTGTGAATTTTTCATCAATAAAAAAGGCCCGGAAACTCGATGTTCCGGGCCAGGTTTTCAATTTCAGCCGATAATACCGGCTTTACTGACAGGTAGCAGGATCATGAATATAGGGTGGCCTTCGTTGTCGGCTTCGAGCCACATCTTGCCGCCCATATTCTCGACCCTCTTGCGCGAACTGTACAGCCCGAAACCCGAGCCACTGCCGTCTTTTTTTCCGCGGACGAACTTTTCAAAAATCGTATCTTCGATTTTTTTGGGAATTGGTTTGCCGCTGTTGTAGGCGGTGAGAACGCATCCGCGGCTTTCAAGCCTGTAGCCGAAAGCGATCGAACAGCCCTTGCCCGCATATTTGATCGAATTGATGATGAAATTCATGATGACTTTCATCACCGAAGAATAATTATGCGGTTTAACAAACAGGGTATTCGGCGGAATGGAACCCATGGAACTGTCGAGGCCGATGTTCCTTTTTTCCAACTGCTCTTCATACATGGCCAGGGCGAAGTCGATGATATGGAGACGTATGTCGTACAGCTCCTTTTGGGGCAATTTCATGCACCGCAATTTTTCCGCCGTCAGGGTCTGCGACGCCACGCATTCCGCATACTTGAGATGCTGGCGCGTACTTTTCAATACCGTTCTCACGCTCTCGTCCACGAAGCCCGTCTTTCCTTCCAGGATGCTTTTGATTTGCAAGCCTGCTATGACCGTGGGGGTCAGCATCTCGTGGGAGAGATCTGATATCTTGTCCTGCGTTTCCTGCAGGCTTTTGCGCAACTCCCATTGGCACTTTTCAATGTTTTTCTCAAAATGTCTCCTTCTGCGCAAACTGACGCGGCTGGTCCTCTTTATCATGGCACAACCTCCTATGGCTCAAGTGGGTTATCGAAATTGTGAAACAACTGAAGCATGATTATGACATGCATTTAAAAATAAGTCAACATTTTAATTGGGCATGGGCAATGCTACAATTAGAGCATGAAAAAGCTCGTATTCGACATCGAAACCATAGGGGAGGACTTCGAGACCTTGGACGAAACCACCAGGGAGGTTTTGACGCGTTGGATCAAGAAAGAATCTGATACTAAATCGGAATATGATAAGGCGCTGTCCGACCTCAAGGGCGGCTTGGGTTTCTCACCGCTTACCGGAGAAATAGTCGCTATCGGGGTTTATGACGTGGAAAAAGAAAGGGGCGCGGTATATTTCCAGGCTCCGGACGCAAGTGCCGAGGAATTCGAAGAAGGCGGGGTGAAATTCAAACCTATGGACGAAAAAGAAATGCTGGAAAGATTTTGGAAGCTCGTGGAAATTTATGAAGAGTTCATAAGCTTCAATGGAAGAGCTTTCGACGTGCCTTTCCTAATGATCCGAAGCGCGATCCACGGGATTCAGCCGACCAAGAATTTGGTCGGAAAAAGGTATGTCGGGATGCACCAAAGGGACGCGAGACATATAGACCTTTTGGACCAACTCACTTTCTATGGCACGGTCAGGAAAAAAGGGAACCTCCATCTTTGGTCGCGCGCTTTCGGTATCAAAAGCCCCAAGGGCGAAGGAGTGACAGGGGATGACGTTGGAAAACTTTTCAAGGAAAAGAAATATCTGGAAATCGCGCGCTATAACGTCGGCGACCTCCAGGCCACCAAGGAGCTGTACCTCTGTTGGGAAAAATATCTGAAAATATAACCGAGAAAAAAGGACGTTTAGTGAAACGTCCTCCTTTTGCAAAAATAACATCACAGATTTCATTCGTTGAAATCGGATTCGAAGCCGGAACGCCTCGATCTTTTCTTTTCGGGTACCGGCCCGAAGATAAGCAAAATGAAAGGGACTATGGCGACAGCGGCGATGAGATTGTCATGTTTGAAGTTGAGAAAATCCTTGCCTGCACAGACGATGACCAGGGTCACCAGGCAAATTATGAAACAACGCTTCCTGGCCTTGCCCCAAAACTGCATGATACTGAATTCCTTCCGCATCTTGCCGACTCCTTTCTTCTAGGTGTGAGTGTTTGGATTCAAAGAACCGCTATTTCTTTTTCACGGTAAGGCCTTTGGATTCCTTGTCCAAGACCTTGGCCGCCTCGATATCTTTCCTGGCCGATGGCGAAAGGGATGGCATGACGCCCTTGAGCGCGATGCCGTCTATCTTAAGGACTTCCTCCCACTTATCCAAAGGCTCCAAAATGTCGCGTATCATCTTGTCGTCGTATTTGTATGTTTTTCGAAGCGTCTGGGCGATGATCCCTTTCTCACCGAAAACCCTTTCCACGCCCTCCTGGTTCATGTATTGTTCGATCTTTTCCTGTAACTTGGACATTTTCAATTTTTTCTGCGAGATCTCGTTTTTCGTATCGATATATTCGTCGATCGCCTCGTTGATTTCTTCGGTATCGATCTTTCTCTCCTCCTTGAACTTGTGCCTCCAGGCCGGGCAGATTTTTTGGAATCCGCACCAATCGCAAAGCGGGTTCACGTTCGGAGGAAAGGTGCTTTTTTCGATTTCCTGGATGACTTCCAAAAAAAGCTTATTGGTCTGCTCTAACTGCTCCTTGGTCCTTTTCGAGCTCAATTTCACCCCATGCTTGAGGTAATAGAGGCTCACGGTTATCTTATCCAGATTTCCGGCTTCTTTCGGATAGCGCGCGAGGAATGCGTTGAGATACACGGAGAGCTGGAGATCGTTGTCAACTTTCTCCTGCGAAGGCATTTTTTTGGTCGTCTTGTAATCGATGATCTCATAACCGTCTTCGGTCTTGTCGATGCGGTCGATTATTCCGGAAACCACATGGCTCTCGATTTCGATCTGGAACCGGCTCTCCAAATCCACTATGTTGAAATCCCCCGGATTGTTTTTCTTGTAATAATTCTGGATCATGGAAACGCCGAGCGAAAATGCGGCTCTTTCCTCCAGCTCGTCTTCGAAGATCTCGCTGTTCCAGTCCTTGGAAAAATAATCCAGAGCCTGCTCGATGTTCGGAGGAACCAGGGAAGGGGTGTGGATGAAATTGAGAGTGGAGTGGATGAGTGTCCCGAAAACGGCCTCCTTGCTTTTGGGCTCCTTGATCTTGTCAATGTTGGAATATTTGTATTTCAGAGGACAAGTCTGAAAAGTATTCAACGCCGAATATGAAATGCGCATGTATATGAAATTCTATGGGTTTATAAAAATCCTGATGTTCTTATAGCAATTGTATAAAATATCCCAAAAAAAGGCAAAGCGGGCCCTTTCTCTTGGGGTCTTGACTCGATTTTAAAAAAATTATAACATCAATACATACCTATTTGGTAGGATATTAATATTTGCGCATATGAAGTTTTCAACCAGGGCCGAATACGGCCTGAAGGCCATGATAAATCTGGCCCATACTTTTCCCGGGCAAAAGAGCATCAAAGAGCTTTCGGAGGAGGAATCCATATCCCTGAAATACCTAGAAAGGCTCATGGGGACGCTCAAGAAAAACGGCCTGGTCCTCAGCACGAAAGGGCAAAGCGGGGGATACGTCCTCTCGAAAAAACCTTCCCAAATGACCGCGGGTGAAGTAATAGAGGCATTGGACGGTCCGATCGCGCCGATGAAATGCACGAGTTCCAACTGCGCCATCGCCAAATCCTGCAATTCCAGCACCATTTGGACGGAGCTCGAACACCAGATCAAAAAAACGTTATACGGCTATACGCTTAAAAAACTAACTGATAAAAAATAAACCACATGGCGAAAAAAATATATCTCGATTACGCGGCGACGACCCCGGTGGACGGCAATGTCCTGGAGGCGATGCTGCCATATTTTACGGAAAAATTCGGAAACCCCATGTCCGTACACGGCTTCGGGCAGGAAACGCTTGAAGTTATAGACAATACCCGGGAAGAGGTGGCCAGGTTCCTGAAATCCTCCCCGACGGAAATCGTTTTCACTTCCGGGGCTACCGAAGCGAACAACCTGGCGATAAAAGGAGTATTAAGGTCTTTTTATTCCATAAAGAGGAAACCCGAGGAAAAACCGCACATCGTCACGACCTCCATCGAGCATCACTGCGTGCTGGACAGTTGCAAAGCCGCCCAAAAGGACGGATCGGCCGAGGTGACCTATCTGCCCGTGCACAAGGACGGAATCGTGAGGCTGGATGATTTGAAAAAAGCCGTCAGGCCCGACACCGTCTTGGTCTCAGTGATGTTTGTCAGCAACGAAATCGGAACCCTGCAACCTATCGAGGAAATCGGAAAAATGCTTTCGAAGATCAATGCCGAGAGGGAAGAGGAGAAGTTGCCGAAAATAATCTTCCATACCGACGCGACCCAGGCTACCAATTATTGGGATTGCGACGTGAGGAAACTCGGAGTGGATCTGCTCTCTTTTTCAGGACACAAGATATACGCCCCGAAAGGAACGGGCGTGCTCTATGTGAAAAAAGGGACCGCGATAAAAAGGATCCAGGACGGGGGAGACCAGGAATACAAAATGCGCGGAGGAACGCACAACCTCACGGGCATCGTGGGATTGGGCGCCGCCATGGTATCCCTGAACGACCAAAAAAACAGTGAGAAAACCAAAAAACAAGTTGAGAAGCTCAGGGACTATCTCATCGCGAAAGTCCTCAAGGAAATCCCGAAATCCTACCTCAACGGCCACAAGGAAAAGAGGACTCCGAATATCGTCAATTTCAGATTTGACGACGTGGAAGGAGAGGGACTCCTGCTCTCGTTGGATCTGGAAGGGATCGCGGTTTCCACCGGATCGGCTTGCTCTTCCGGGGCGCTCGACCCCTCCCATGTGCTTCTCGCATTGGGACTTAGGCACGAACAAGCGCACGGAAGCCTGAGGGTTTCCATCGGCAAACACACGACCAAGCAGGAGCTGGACACCTTCATAAAGAAACTCAAGGTGACGGTGGCAAGACTTCGCAAAATATCAGGAAACGTCCTGGCGGAATTCAAATAAATATTAGCGAAAAGTCCATCAAGTCCATAAAGTCCATAAAGCTGTGCAGATAACCGCTTGACAGACTTGTTACTTGAAAGACTTCATAGACTCATAATGCAGAAATATTCAAAAAAAGTGATCGAGCATTTCACGCGTCCTCATAACCAAGGGGCGATGAAAAACGCCGACGGCGTCGGAACCGTAGGAAACCCCAAGTGCGGCGACGTCATGAGGATGTACATAAAGGTCAATAAAAACAAGAAGGGAGAAGAAGTCATCAAGGATATAAAATTCGAAACGCTCGGATGCGGCGCGGCCATCTCAACTTCATCCATGGCGACGGATCTGGCCAAAGGGAAAACCATCGACGAGGCGTTGAAAATCACCAACAACTCCGTAGCGGAAGAGCTCGGGGGATTGCCGTCGCTCAAGATGCACTGCTCCAACCTTGCGGCGGACGCCCTCAAGAAAGCCATCGACAATTACAAACAAAAAAAGTAGGTTCCAAAGACCTGCTTTTTTGATATAATAAAAATAATTAAACTTTTATTTCCAATATATGGCAATCTATAGGAAACTCGAGAAAGAGGATAAGGAAAAACTTGTCGGGATATTCCAACAACCTTCAGCCATGTACGACTATCGCGAGTTTGACGAAGATGCGCTTATCGCCGATGAAAATTGCAACTGCATCGTCATTGAAAATGACGGCGAAATCGCGGGCTTCGCCTCGTTCATAACCTACCGTGTTCCGACCAAGGGTTTGGTGGGAAGGATCGAAGACGTGATCGTGGATGAGAAGTATCGCGGTCAGGGCTTGGGCAGGGGAGTTATGGAAAAAATTATAGAAATAGCGAAAGAAAAAAAAGTTTCCTTGATAGATCTGACCAGTAACCCGAAGCGCGCCGCCGCCAGAAAACTTTACGAATCATTAGGATTTGAAATACATGACACGGGTGTGTTCAGATTGAAAATTAAATAAAAATATTCTCCATTCAAGGATCAGAGAGAACATGATCGGACCGCCCAACCCGGACACGGGAGAGGGCGGTTTTGATTTTATTCCATGTTTATTTTCCATCCAAACCAAGCCTATCTATGGATTAAAGATGGGTTAGAGAACTATATTAACAACGTCGCACAATGTAGATTATACGACGCTTATAATAATATAATGGCTCAAATAAGCCATTACTCCATAACGCTATTTTTTATTTATCCCTTATTTTGACCTTTTAAGACCCGCCGCTCTCCCTCTTAGGTAGTCAGCGCGCCACTATCCCACGCTTCTGCTTCCCGTCTTTTATTTATTTTTTTATTCCTACTATCAACCGTTTTTATGGACAAATTTTTTTGATCGTCTAGGTATTGTGGATATACACATAGGAATAAAACCCCCATCCAAATCCATACATTTCCGGATACATGTATGCACCCCTGGGTCGCTTCATTTTTCATGTAAATTCAGATGGCTATGGGTATACATATACCTACATCCCAAGGTATTCATTTTTGAAATTATTTTTGATACATTTCAGGGGCACATAGATGTATACCCTCGGGCATCAAAACGACGCAAAAAATTGAGCTGTGAGCGTTTTGAATGTATCCAGGGGTACATCCATATACACCCAATGCCGTCCGTTTGCGACAAAAGAATCGCACGTCTGAAATAAGTCACCGTGGTGCACATTCATGTATCCCAAATAGTCATCATTTCTCCAACCAAATCCAAAGGGCACTCGGATACCATAATCCATAACTATATAATATATATGCATTCAAACCTTTGTCTCTGATCGCATTTCTCAATCCCACGCATGTCATCAGAATATTTTCTTAATCACATGGATATTTTTTTTATTTTTTTTTAAATCCCTATGTAAAAAAATTTTATCCGTTGTATTTTTAAAATTTATTTTTTAAAAAAAATAGAATTCAAGCTTGGATAATTTTTCAATCCAATCATCAAATCGCATTTTTAAAAATAACAAACTAACCCGCATAGACATAATAAAAAAACACCCCGACAAGGGATGTGTCACACCAAGGATTACCATTCTCTACCTGGTAGTTACTATATATTCATAATGTCGCACAACCCCTGACAGGGTATTTTTTAAAATATTCATTCCTCCAGATTCTCGATAGGCAGCACTATGTCATCAGCGCAAACCTCTATCTTCTCGGATGGAGCCATCTCTATATCGCAGCGCCACTCCATTACTCCCGCTTCATGTAGCCTGAATCCATCCCTGTTGAAAACGTACACTACGCCCTTCTTCCCTGCTAAATTATCAGTGACACATAACGAAGCTCCTAGCTTCACTGTTTCCTTGCCATCCCTCCCTTCAACCCCAAAATTGCTTGAATAACTATAATCCGAAAAATTAACATCGTTCACAATCGCTCGGAATATGGCTATATCAGCATAAGGACTTGCGGCGATACACGGGTCTCCATCTTTCATATGCTGTTTAAGCACACGATCAAAACGAGACGGCTGCCTAGGCTCAAGCTTATCGACGTTAACGGCGGATCCATGGAAAAGCCATCAGCCTTCCTTTTCCAAAACAAGCAATCTTTCTCGTGCGCTTTCTTTTTTCTCGAATTTTATTTCCGGGATTCTTTCCATCAGGATTATTCGTATATTATCATCTGGTCGATGACGGTCGAACTGCTCGATCCCATCGATCCGACCAATGCTCTGGAGGTGGACAGATAGAGATTGGGCCCGAAATATGGATCGTGCACGACGTAGTCCCCCGACTTTTTGTCCTTGTTGTGGATGACCACGTAATGTCCGCCTCCTTTAGTCCTTTTTATGTAAACTATGACGGGGTTGCCGTCTTCGATAGCATCCTCCACCGCCGACCAACTTATGTTGCCGTGGTAAAAACCATGGCTGTCTATCTCGACTTTTCCCGAAGGTAAGGATTCCGACGGCCACTTAATAAGATCCCAAGAAAAAATGGGCTCTTTGGCGAGAGTTTTTGGAGTTATCGCGTCCTTATGCTTTGTGAAAACCATCGCTACCGCGGCGACGGCACAACCCCAGTCCTTGAGTTTACTTTTCGAATTACCGATGGTGGTATTGGCCCACGAAGAATCTTTCTGGGAATAAAACCAAGACAAGGAGGCGTTGAGCGACGACGGGGGCTTCTTGAAATCATCAACTGACAGGCCGCTGGCCAGATACAACTCGTCGATGTTCAAGAGTTCCAGTTTCTGCTCCTCGACTTTCTCCAAAAGCTTCTTATATCTCTCCTCTTCGCCCTGCGTTTGAGTCAACAGGATTTGTTTCTGGGTCTTGTTGTTTTCCAAATTCTGATTCTTGTCTTGAAGATCCAAATGCAGTTCGGTCAACTTGGCCCTGTCCCCTTCCAGCGATTTTTTTTCTTCCTCGAGTTTCTCCTTGAGCGACCTCACGTTTTCAAGGATTTCACGGATCTTGTCTCCGGTTTGCGCCAATTGGTCCTTTTGGGATAAAAACGGATCGAACTTGCCGCTGGAAAGGAATACCGCCAAAATATTCTGATGCTGGTTCTCATAGAAAACTTTCAGGAGGTCGGCGATGAGTTTTTTCTGGGAAAGAATGGTTTCCTCCTTGTCGCGGATTTCCGTTTGTTTCCTGGATATGTCGGTATTGAGAGCTTCTATCTTCTGCTTATTCGCGCTGATTTCGGTCTCGACCTGGTATATGTTGGCGTTCATTATCGATATCTGGTTGCTCAGCGACTCCTGCTGCTTCTGCTTGACTTCGATTATTTCGCGGTATTTCTCGGCTTTTTCTTCCAACTCCTCGATTTTCTTCTGGGTTTCTTCGTCCTGGCCGGTACCGGCCAATTCATCTATCGTTTCGGCTTCGGAGTAGGAGAAAACTGTCACCGACAAAACCAAAACCGCGATGATAGGCATCGCGAAGATTTTCTTTTTATTTGCCATACTGATAATGGATTTCATTTTTCTTTTTGTTTTTTTCGATTCCGCTTCTTATTTCATCAAGGCCAAAGCCCTGTCTATTCTTCGGAGGCATTCTTCCTTGCCGACTACCCACGCCACGTCCGACGGAGAAGGAGACCTTTGTTCGCCGGTAAGCGCGACTCTGAGCGGCCAAAGGAATTCTCCCCGGTTCTCGCCGGCCGCTTCCAAAAGGATTTTGGCTACGCTCTCTCTGGTCCAATCATTCCCAGAAATTCCGTCCAGAAGATTTTTTGCCACTTTCAAATTTTCCTCCACTTTATCCATGCCCATGTCTTTCCAGGCAAGTAATCCGACGTCATAGACGAAAATATCATTGAAGAAAAACTTGTTTTCCTCCCCGACATCCGAAAGTTTGAGCAGTCTTTCCTGTTCGATCGCGAGGACTTTCTTGAGATATTCCTCATTCTTGCATTCCTCAGGAGCTTTCATGAAAAATTCCTTCCTCTCGAAAAACGGCAGGGTTTGGACATACAACTTGTCAGCCGACATTTTTTTAATATACTGCCCGTTGATCCAATCCAGTTTTTTCAAATCAAAAACCGCTCCGGCTTTGTGCACCTTGGAGAGTTCGAATTCTTCAATGAGCTCCTCGACGGAAAAGATTTCCTGGGTTTTTCCTTTTCCGGGATTCCAACCCAAGAGGGCGACAAAATTGACCAAAGCCTCTTTGAGATAACCTTTTTCCACATAATCCTCCACCGCGACGTCACCCTGCCTTTTGGAAAGCTTTTTCTTTTCCGTATTCAAAAGCAACGGCAGATGGGCGAACATCGGCACCTCCCAACCGAAAGCCCGATAAAGAAGCACGTGTTTCGGCGTGCTGGGAAGCCACTCTTCGCCGCGTATGACGTGGGATATTTTCATTTCATAATCATCGACCACACTGGCCAAATGGTAAGTGGGAAAACCGTCCGACTTCAAGATCACTTGGTCGTCGATCGTATTGGTGCTGAATGAAACCTTGCCTCGGATCACATCCTCGAAAACCACCGCTTCATCCCTCGGTATCTTAAGCCTGATGGTGTGCGGACATTCTTTTTTCAAATTTTCGTTTATTTCCTCCTCCTTGAGATTCGTCAGGCAAAACCTGTCATACATCGGGGACTTGCCATTCTTCGTCTGGTCTTCCCTCATTTTCTCCAATCGCTGAGGCTCGCAGAAACAGTAATAAGCCTTGCCTTCAGCGACAAGCTGCTTGGCATATTTCCTATAGATATCCAATCTTTCGGATTGGATATACGGCCCGAAATTTCCCGCCTCCAAGACGCCTTCATAATTTTTAGATTCGACGATCTCGGATTTGTGATTTTTTATTTTTTCAGGATCGACGAAAACCCCTTCATCCCAGGCTATTCCGGACCATCTCAGCCATTTGATCAAGCTTTCCACGGCTCCCGGAACGAATCTTTTTTGGTCCGTATCTTCGATGCGAAGAAGCATCTTCCCGCCAGTTTTTTTGGCAAAAAGATAATTATATAAAGCCGTCCGAAGGCTCCCTACGTGGAGTTGCCCTGTCGGCGAAGGCGCGAAACGTACCCTTGTGTCTTCATTGTTTTCCATAACTTCTGTCGAAAATTACTTTTAACGGAAAAATTATTACCGCCTTGAAAATCCTCCTCAATCTCTTCGCCTTGTCCATGGGTTGGACGATCGCCCTCCAAAGCCATTCCAGCCCGACATTCCTCATCCAAATCGGAGCTCTTCCGACCTTTCCGGTCAAAAAATCGAAACTTCCGCCGACTCCCATGGCCACCCTAATTATATCATTTTTTTGGGAATTTATGAACTTCTCCTGGAGCGGCGCTCCGAAATTGCAAAGAAGCAGCTTGCAGCTTTCAGTTTTCAGCTTATAGGCTAAATCGAGGGGATCAAAATCCTCACCTTCGATGCTTAGTTTGGGATAAATTTTCAATAAAGCGTCCCTTATTTCTTCAAAATTGCTTAATCCGTCTTTATTGATCGCCAGAAATACACCCAGTCCCCTGCCCTCAGCCATCTTCAATGCTTCTTGCATCAGGTCAGCTCCGGCAAGCCTCGCCTTCAGCCAGGATCCGTAACGCACGAAAGCGTATTTCAAACCGATTCCGTCGGCGACATTCAGATCGCCATAGTTCAAAATATTCCTAAATCCAGCATCCTCCTGCGCTTTGAGAATGAATTCCGGATTGATAGTCGCAACCTGATGGAATTTCGGTTCATCGAAAAAACTTTCTATTTTCGCAAGTATATCTTCCCTGCTAAGATTATCCACCCTGACGCCGAGTATATCCATAAATCAAGAAAATGGTTTATTGCCTGCCTGCCGGCAAACGGAGAAAACAGAAAATGGTTCATGAAACAAGAAATCAGAAAAAGGACCTTTCCAGTTTCCAATTTCCGTTCTCTTAAACTGATTTCCTCTTTCCGTTCAACGGATTTCTAAGCTAGGGGGCAACTTTCAATCACGTGATACTCCTGACCGCCTTCTTCCCCCTTGCTTTCCATGACCAAGATATTGTCGACGGACATAGCGACCTTGAACTGTTCGTCGATTTCCGGTTTGTCTTTCAAGGATTCCCATTTGGCTTTCCTGATCCTTCCCAGCGTCACGTGAGGACGGAATTCCTTTTTTCCGGTCTGGAAAATATCCAGCTCCTTCTCGACCGCCTCATAAAGATTTTTGAGTTCCTCGCTTGCCTCCCCGGCAAACCAAACCATTTGGGGTTTTTGGGTATTTGGACCGATTTCTATTTTATCGAAATAAATATCGAAAGGCTCGATGCGCGAAGCGGCCTCGGAAACCTTAAGGCAGATATCGGGAATGACGCTCTCGTCCACATAGCCCAAAAACAGCAGCGTTATATGCAGATTTTCCTGCCTCGTCCACTTTACCGGCAGGGTTTGCCATTTTTCCGTCCTTTCAACAAGCCTTTTTTTGACCTGGTTAGGAACCTCTATTTCGATGAATATCTTTCTTTTTTGCATAAAGCCAGCATAGCAGACAACTTTCTTTTATTCAAGCCCTTTTGAACGGCTGGGACTGCGTGGCAGCCGTTCAAAATAAGGACACTCTTTAATTCCGCTGTCAAGGTTACTTCCCCCTCCCTTTCTGCTAAAATTGAGCAATGGAGAATAAGCCGAAAAAATTCATCATTGACGTAATTCCGCTTGCCAGAATCCCCCTATCCAGAGGACAGGCTTTTTCATACCTCCATCATGAAGAAATACCGGCGGGATCGTTGGTCAGCATTCCCCTTTTCCGAAGAACGATCCAGGGAATAGTGCTCGGGAGCAGGTCCGATTTCGAAAGGTTGGGAAACTTCAAACTTAAAAACGTCATTTCCGTCCAAGCGGAAAACTTTCTGACGGAAAAACAATTGGAATTGGCTAAATTCATCTCGCAACATTACGTTTCCCCTCTCGGTATTTCCCTCAAGCACTTCATCCCGAAAATAGTGAAGGAAAGAAAAGGGCTCCGCATCAAAAATCCGGAAGTTGGAAATCGAAAGCAGGTGACGCTGACCAAAGAGCAGCAGGAAGCCGTGGAAAAAATCCTATCCCCCATCACCCCTAACCTGAAACCTGAAACCTTCCTCCTTCACGGTCCGGCGTCTTCCGGAAAAACCGAGGTCTATCTCGAAACCATTTCACGGATCAAAAAGAAAGATCCGCAGGCGCAATTCCTAATCTTGCTTCCGGAACTCACCCTGACCCCGCAAGCGTTGGAAAGATACAGCGCGAAATTCAAACCGGAGGAAATCGTGATCCTGACCAGCAAGATTTCCAAAGGATCTTTTTACACACAATGGGAAAAGATACGCTCGGGCGAAGCGAAGATCGTCATCGGCACCAGGATGTCGGTGTTCGCGCCTTTTGCGAGCCTCAAGCTGATCGTCATCGACGAGGAGCAGGACATTTCCTTCAAGCAATGGGATATGAATCCCCGCTATGACGCGCGCGCCGTGGCGGAAAAACTCTCCGAAATCTTCAAAGCGAAACTGATTTTGGGAACGGCCACTCCCCGAATCGAAACGTACCATCAAGCATTAAATAAGGAGATCGATTTGGTAGAAATTCCAAAATTCGATTTAAAACCTACCGACATCGAACTCGTCGACATGCGCAAAGAAAAATGGACGAGTTTCGACGGGAAAAAGAAAGCCAACTACTCCTTCCTCTCGACTTCGTTGCAAAATGAAATCGGATACGCGCTTAGAAACAAACTGCAGACAGTCCTTTTCATCAACCATCAGGGAATGAGCTCCTTTTCCACCTGCGCCAAATGCAAAGCCGTCCTTCTCTGCCCCAAGTGCGACCGCGCCCTGGTCTATGACAAAAGCGGCGAGTACAAATGCCTGCACTGTTCATATAAAAGCGACATTTTCCCCAGATGCAAAGAGTGCGGAGGATCTGAGTTCAAGAACGTCGGCTTCGGGACGCACTCCGTCGAAAGGGAGGTCCGGAAATTTTTCCCGGGAGCGAACACCGCCACGATCGACACGACCTCCTCGAAAAAACCGGGATACCAGCAGAAAATATATGACGGATTCTCCCAAAGAAAAATCGACGTCCTGGTCGGCACTCAGATGATCACGAAGAACTGGGATTTTCCCAATGTCGGCCTGGTGGGAGTCATCACCGCGGACAGCCTTTTTTCCTTTCCCGATTTCCTCACGGACGAACAGGCTTTTTCGCATATCATGCAGGCGGTCGGTCGGACCGGCAGGATCGGAAGCAAATTCCCTGGAAAAGCGATCGTTCAGACGTTCGACCCGTCCAGATTAGCCATCCAAGCGGCGGCGGAGATGGACTACGCCAAATTTTATAAAAAAGAAATTGTCCTGCGCGAAGACCTTTCCCTTCCCCCGTTCGGAAAGCTGATCAAGCTCGTCTGCCAACACGCTGACGCGGGCAAAATCGAAAAAGAGAGCGGGAAAATCTTCAAAGAGCTGGAAACGGCGGTTTCGGCAATCTCACCTAAGCCGAGATTGATCGGACCGATAGACCCGCTCGTTTCCAACGTCAGAGGCAAAAGGAAAAAACAGATCATCCTCAAATTTCCATCCCAAAAAGAAATCCCTCTTGGGATCAGGAAGGTCCTGGAAAAACTTTCTTCGGATTGGGTTATCGACGTAGACCCTATCCAGATAGCTTGACACTTTCATTATTTGCTGATATATTATATCGATGTCAATTTAAACGTCCCGCAGTTCTTATTATCTCGAAAAGGAGGTTTTCATGAAAGCGCTTGTCATGCTCATAGAAGGTCCCACGATCTGGGTGGAAAAAATCATGTCCAATGAAACCAATGTCAAAATTTTCGGATTCATTGCCATATTGGCCCCTGTTTACTTTCTGAAAACCCTCTACTCCGTATGGTTCGGACCCTTGGAGGTTTTCATAGGTTTCCAATCGGAAAAATCAACCTGGCTCGTCCTGACTATTGTCGATGCGGTGGGTTTTCTGACAACCCTGCCCTCAAGGGAAAAAGGTCGGGTAATTCAAATGGTCACATGCCTTTGGACTATTGAGATATTTCTAGTCTGGGTGGCAACGATCGTACGACAAGCCTAACTACTGTCAAATCACGACGACAAGGAGGATTGCCATGTACGTAGCGAAAGACAGCCTCGGCCACAGCAACCTGTGGCTAACGCTCCGATTCGGATCTTGGCTTTGGGCAAGAGAGAAGGAAGACGCCTTCAAATTCACCACTGAAGCTGAGGCGCTGAAGACTGGCCGGGAAGCCATGCCAACTCCCGACATGGCCAAGCGAGTCATTGCAGAACCGGCATAATTATGCCGGAAAAATAACGGTCAAAAGAACCGAAAAGCCACCGTTCAACGCGAAGCGATTGAGGTGGCTTTTTTATTTTCCAAAAAATATATTCCTTTCTTACCTATCTGAACCCTTTTGCATGCTTTCCGAACCCGACTCCGTAAACATTTGCCCAGATGTCGACATCGATCCATTTACCATCAACCTTCACTTGCAAAAACTGGTGTGGTGAGACGTACCAAATCTGGGTCCATTTGAGTTTCAGATCTTCTTCGGCAAAAAAGCCGCTCTTCACCAGCAATACGCGCATGATAAAATTCATATTCGTGCAATGCAAAAACCCTTCCCTGCCCCAGAAATACCCGATGTCTTTTTTGAAAATTTCAAAAAACCTGGTATAAGTTTTCACGCGGTAACCCCTATACTTTCGGGTCATGATTCCATAAGCCTTTCTTAAACATTCCTCCTTGCTGTTCGTGTTACCATTAAAAGAATAAAAAAGGTACCTGGCCCCCCCTTTTTTTTATTCTCCTTGTTAGTCATTAATCCCAGCTGATTTTGCAAAGGCATAAAAGTCAAGTGCGGTATTGTGGTCGTGTATAATGCGCCACTCGTTATCTTCTAATTGAAACACGTATGTCAACCAAGTGCTGAATGGTTTGTCTTCCGCTTTAGCACGGTAGTCATATTTAACGAGCGCCATTGCTATATCTTCGCCAACCACTTTGTGAACCACGGAACCCTCCCAAATCCAATTAGGATCCTTGAACCACTCTTTATGAATAGCAATTGTTTCTTCTGGAGTCGTGAAGGCGTGCCCATTTTGTACGATGGTATACAAGGTTTCGTTTTGCGTAAGATGGGATTTGAAAGCGTTTAAATCCCTATTTGTGATCGCATCAAAGTGCTTTTGGAGCGCTGAATCGAAATCCGGCTTCATAAGTGTCTTCTTATAAAAAAATATTACTCGAAATTTCAACTAACGTTTTCGAGTATGAGAAGTTCTGTTGAAGTGAAACGAAACAGAACTTGGGTCAAAAATATTTTACGTTCATCTATTTAATTACTAAAAAGTAAAATATTTTTGCCTCATACTCGATGTTCTGCGATGTAAAATTTTATTTTAGCATGTTCTTTGCGATAAGATCAGGTAAAATTTTGTTCTTAATAATCGGGGAAAGCCGAGGATGAGACAAGTCGTCCTTGCCAACCCAATGAAACTTAATTATTTCAGCAGACGGCTTAGGCTCGCCGATAATTTTACCTTCGTACAACTTTATAGAAACATCTTTCGTTGGGTCACCAGCCGCCACATCTACATAATCCTTTATAAATATGAGACTTGTCTTATCCATGTCTACATCGAGTTCTTCTTTAATTTCACGGACGAGACATTCTTCATCATTCTCACCATCATCTACCTGACCACCAGGCATAATGAAGTCGGAGGTAAAGTTATTCTTTTCACACACTAAAAATTTTGACTGATCGTCGTTGAGATACAACAGACCAATTTTATTGAAATAAGCCATAGATTATAGTTAAAAATAAAATTTTATTTCGTACAACTCATTCATATGCGAAATGATTTCACATATTATACGGGATATTGTATTAATTGCGACTATTCTGTATAATTTAGTTGTGACTTAATTATAGCAGAAGTATCGATGGAGGTCTATTTGAAAAAACTGGAAGACGAGCTGAAATTGCGGAAATACAGCCCTAAGACGGTCATGAGCTACGTGGCCTGCGTCGCGGATTATTTGCGCTACAAGCAGGATAGTTTTGACTGCGTGGATATAGATTCCATCAAAAAACATCTGCTTTCAAAAATCGATCGGGGCATGTCCTCGCAGACCGTCAACCAAAGCCTGCAAGCTATCAACTTCTTCTGTTGGAATGTTTTAAAATACCGCGAAAAAATAGACATCCGTTTTGCCAAAACGCCGAGTAAATTGCCAGTCGTCCTGTCGCGCGATGAAATCCAGAAGATTATAAGCTCGATAAACAACTCGAAGCATAAACTGCTCATTTCCATTTCCTATGCCTCAGGACTGCGGGTAAGCGAAGCAATTGATCTGAAAATTAAAGACTTAGACCTTCGTGAATTGACAATCCATATCAAAGGAGCCAAGGGCAACAAGGATCGGATAACCGTCTTTCCGGAAAAACTTGCTGAAGAAATTGAAACTTTAACAGCCAACAGGAATCCGGATGATTATGTTTTTGCAAGCGAACGCGGGGGCAAGTTGACGACCAGGACCGCACAGCTGATTTTTGAAAATGCCCTGAGGAGGGCCGGGATCCAAAAAGATGCGACCTTCCACAGCCTCCGCCACAGCTTTGCCACCCACCTTCTGGAAAACGGCGTAGACGTGCGATATGTACAGGAACTGCTCGGCCATGCTAATATTAGAACGACGCAAATTTATACCAAAGTGACCAATCCGATGTTGAGAAACATCAAGAGTCCTCTATAAGAATATGACCTTGGAAATACGAAAAAACGGGGACGAGGTGCTCCGCCAAAAAACCGAGAAGATAAAGGATCCCCTGAGCCCGGAGGTCCAGGCTTTGATTTTGGAAATGCTCGAAACCATGCGGGGGGCCAACGGGTTGGGCCTGGCCGCGCCCCAAGTCGGAAAAAGTCTTCGGCTATGCGTGATCGAAGAAGGCGGAGAAACGTTCATACTCATCAATCCGCAGATCACCGCCAAATCCAAAACCAAGATCGTGATGGAGGAAGGATGCCTCAGCTTCCCTGGGGAATTTTTCGAAATAAACAGGCCGGAAGAAGTGAAAGTTCGATATATTGATGAGAAAGGCATGGCCAAAAAAATCAAGGCTGACGGCCTGCTGGGAAGGGCACTCCAACATGAGATCGACCACCTCGATGGAGTGCTGATCATCGACCGCATCAAGAAAAGCAGGAAACCTAAAATACAAAAAGAAAAAAATGATGGAACAGAATAAACATATCAAGCTGCGGACGGTTTTCATGGGCACCTCCGATTTCGCCAAAGAAATCTTGGAAGCTCTCGTTCACAATGATTTCAATATAGTCGGCGTCTTCACCAAGCCAGATTCCAAAGTCGGCAGGAAACAAGAACTCTCCGAGTCCCCTGTCAAAAAGCTTGCTTCAGAAAAAGACATCCCCGTTTTCCAGCCGGAGAAATTCAACGAGGAGGCTGTTTCCGAATTCAAGAATCTCAAGCCCGACCTCGTGATCGTCGCCGCTTATGGAAGGCTTTTGCCGAAAAAAGTCCTGGAAGCTCCGGGGCTCGGTTGCCTCAACATCCATCCTTCGCTTCTTCCGAAATTCCGCGGTCCCTCCCCTATCCAAAACGCCCTACTATTGGGAGAAAAAGAAACGGGAACGACTATCATGCTCTTGGACGAAGGTATGGACACGGGGGACATCCTTTCCCAGGAAAGGATCCGGATCGAAGACTATGACAATGCCGAAACGCTTTCGAAAAAACTTTCCGAACTAAGCATCCATCTGCTTTTGAAAACGGTTCCGCTTTGGGTACGAAGACAAATCGAACCCAGAAAACAGGACGGTTCGCATGCGACCCTTTGCCAACTCATAGAACGCGAAGACGGAAGGATCGTTTGGGAACAGGACGCCCAGGAAATACACAACCGATACCGGGCGCTTTATCCGTGGCCGGGCATATTCGCTTTTTGGAAGAATGGCGATTCCGTCATGCGACTCAAATTGATAAAAATAAGCCTTCAAAAAAACAACCCTGCGACCCATCATGAGACCGGGGAAATATTCCAATTGGGAGAATCCATTGGGGTCCAGGCCATAAACGGTGTTATAATATTGGAAGAGATCCAGCCCGAAGGGAAAAAGACCATGTCAGCCCAAGATTTCTCCAACGGCTATCCGAATTTCATCGGGAGTATCTTATCGTAAATAAAAATAAAAATTAATTGGACGGTTTTTCCTTGCCCTGTCCCGATAGCGGGAAATTCGCAAAGCGAAATCGTTTAACAAGGAAAAATGGAAATGGACCAAAGAGCAAAGCAGAGGATCATCGTCGCCGTGGGGGTTTTCGCGATTTTGACCGTTACCGCGGTAACGGTCTACAGGGCTGAAAAATCCGACGTTTCGAAAAAAGACTCCACCGACCAAGCTGACGTCGAAACAGCGGCGGAATATTCTTTCCTCACCGGACCGCAACTCAAGGAAAAGATAAGGAAGGAACAGGTCCAACTGGTCGACCTCAGGTCTCCCGAAGAGTTCGGCTTGGAGCACATCATCGACTCGGTCAATGTCCGCCTTGGAGATCTCGAAACCAGCCCATCGCTTGATTCGGGAAAGGAAACAGTCTTGATAGGCGCGGCAAACGTGGACGAGATAGACGCGGCGATCGCTAATCTTAAAAAGAGAGGGGTCGGGAGCGTCCATATCCTACAGGGAGGATTCGTCGACTGGAAATCCATAGGAGAAAGGACCGTGACCTGGGGGGACCTGTCCTCGTTCCAGGACCAAGCGAAAGTATCGTTCATGACGCTCGATGAATTCCGCGGCGTCATCGCCAAGAAACAGCCCGCCCTGGTTATCGATGCCCGCAGAAACGTCTTTTACAACGAAGGGCATATCGAGGGATCGGTGAACATTCCGCTGGCGGAAATCGAAAAAAGGCGCGCGGAGGTGGGAGGATCCAAACAGATCATCATCTATGCGGATAACGAAATAGAATCGTTCCAGGCAGCCGTAAAGCTTTATGACATGAAACTTCTTTCGGTCAATGTTGTCAGGGGAGGATTGGACGTCTGGAAAGAAAAAGGTTACGAAACGGTCAAATAAACTTTCCTCAGCAAACAAAAACCGTCGGCCCATGCCGACGGTTTTTTTATTCACCGATGATAACCATTGAAGATTTCGTCGATACCTTAAGGAAAATTATCCGCCGATTTTTTCTCTGATTATCTCAAAGGCCCTGTCCAGTTGCGGATCCCTGTCATTTTCATAATCCTCATTGGTCAGCTCGACTTCCACCTCCGGAGATATGCCGACCTCGTTTATCTGGTTTCCCTTGGGGGTAAGCCAGCGCGCCACGGTTATCTTGGCCGCGGTCCCCTGGGGAAGCCTTACGAGTTCTTGGACCGATCCTTTTCCGAAGGATTTTTTTCCTACCAATGTGACGTTTTCCCTGTTTTCCTCGAGCGCTCCAGCCAGAATCTCCGCGGCGCTGGCGCTTCCCTCGTTTATAATGATGACGGTTTCTATTTCACTGGAAACGTCTCCACCGCGGGCCGCGACCTCCTTGCGGGTCTTATCCGCATTCTCTTCGATGACCACGATCTTTCCCTTGGGAAGCATCTTGCTTGCGACGCTTATGGACGCGTCCAGATAACCTCCCGGATTGTTCCGGAGGTCGAGGACGATCCCTTTCGCTCCGCCCGCCTTGGCGCTGTTCAATGCCGCCGAAAACTCCCTGGTCGTATCCTCTCCGAATCGGCTAATCTTCAGATGGGCGATTCCGCCATTCATGGATTCCACTTTCACGCTCTTTACGCTGATGAAATTCCTTTGGACTTTGATATCCCTGGTGCTTTCCTCTCCTTCACGGAATATCGTAAGCACGACCTCCGTGTCCTTAGGTCCGCGTATCTGGCTAACCGCCTCCTCCAAAGTCATCTCCGAAGCGGATTTACCGTTTATGTCGACTATCTTGTCCCCAGCCCTTAGGCCCGCTTTTTCAGCCGGTGTCCCCTCCAAGGGAGCGATGACGGTCAGCATGCCGTTCTTCACGCCCAATTCTGCTCCGATACCTTCGAAACTGCCCTCTATTTCCTCATTGAAACGCTTATTGTCTTCAGGATTAAGAAACAGCGTGTAGGGATCCCCGGTCGCCTGCAACATCCCGTTAATGGACCCATACATGAGTTTTTTGGCATCCAAACTCTCGGAGTCCACATATTTATCCCTGAGAAGATCCCAAACATCCCAAAAAAGATCGAAATCCACCTTCCCATCTCCCTCCCTGTTTTCAATGATAGCCCCTTCCAGGGAAACCTTCTCCTCCGTGCCGGCCGATCCCACCAGCCTTCCCTTTTCAAAACCTACCCAGAAGCCGACTATAAGGAAAAGTATCAAAAACACCGTGGTCCTGTATCCTTCGAATGTCGTCGGGTTTTTCCCTGTCATGTTTGGATTGTCTTGCATGATAGTTTTTTTATATCAATTACTTCTTGGGAGCGGTTTGTTCCTGTATTTATTGAAATATCTGATGGCGCTTATGATATGGATCCAAGTGTATTTGTTCAAAAGTAAGGAATGGACGACTCCTTTCTTGCCGCTCACTTTGCCGTGATAGTGGTGCATGGATGAGTTCGGATAGAAAACCACCTTGTATCCGTTCTCCCAAAACCTCCTGCACCAATCCACGTCTTCCATATACATGAAAAATCTCGGGTCCATCAGTCCGACTTTTTCCAGAGCCTTGCGGGAAACCATAAGGGCCGATCCCATCAACCAGTCGGCCTCCAGAATCTTTTCATGATCCCGGTCTTTCATCAAAAACCAATCCAGGTGTTTTTTGGCGAATCCGAGTTTCCCCAAAAGCGTCCTCCTGTAGACTATGGTCATCGGCTCATAGAACCTGAAGCAAGAATGCTGGAGCGTGTTATTGAAGTTCAGCAATTTCGGCCCGACGATCCCGACCGACGGATTCTGCACCAGGTATCCATACAAAGCTTCGACCGACCCCGGCGTCACTATGATATCTCCGTTGAGAAGCAAGAGATGTTCCCCTTCGCTTTCCTCGATGCCTTTTTTCAGGAGCGCTTGGAACCCCACATTCTTTTCGAAAGGAAAAAATTTCACATCCGGAAAATCCTCCCTCATCATAAGTTCGGTCCTTTCCTCGGTTTCGGAATCGGCCACGATGAGCTCGTATTCGAAATTTCCGAGGCTTTCCCTTATCGAATTCAAGCAGACCTTCAACAGGTCCGGATTTTTGTAGCTTGTGACGATGATTGAAAGATTCATATCGTTCCGTGGTGATTTTGCAAAATCCATCATTCAGACCCATGCGTGCCCGCCTGCCGGCAAGCGCTATTCGGAAATGAGCCTTTCAATTCGAATCCTGCCTTTGCTATTTAGTTGAGAAGATATTCTGCGCCATTTCACGGATCTTGTCATAGTTGTCTCCGGATGGCAACAAAATTGACCCTGCACCGGGATACATTTCCGCCGGAGGGAAATAGAGAAGTCCTTCACTGGAATCGTCCAAGACTCTCTGGTACATCTGGGGATCAACCATTCCTTTGTACAATTCGAACATTTTTTTCATTTCCCAAAGCTGCATGTCGGTTTGGGCGTTGTTTCCGAGACTGTCCAACATATCGCTTATCTTGCTGAAATCGGTCAACGTTCCCAGACTCAAAGCCTTTTCCTTTATTTCCTGGATGACCAACTGTTGCCTCCTGGCGCGGTCGAAGTCGCTCGAGCTCTTCCTGGCCCTCACGAAGCAAAGCGCGTTCTCTCCGTTCAAAGTCTGCTTTCCAGCAGGAAGATTGAAAGCTCCCCCGCACTCGAGGTCCGGATTCGTGCAAAGCGGATATTGCGCGGTTATCTTACCGTTCTTTTTGTTTTTCTTGATTTCAAATTCCCCGGTAGGCACCGTGAAAACGGTATCGTCGCAAACACGGGCTTCGTTAAATTGGAGCGGCTCGGAAAACGGCTGCTGCAAATCCACATCCACTCCCCCGATGGCATCAACCAAATCGGAAAAACCCTTGAAATTTATAACCACTCCGTAGTGCACCGGCAATCCGGTCACGTCTTCCAAGACCTTCTTCATGTCTTCCAATCCCTGACCCACCTCTTTTTGCTCCCCATATGCGTAAACGGCGTTTATCTTGCTTTTGGCTCCGAGCGCCGGATTGTCGACATAGAGATCCCTGGGAATCGAAAGCATGGAAACTTTGTTTTCCTTCGGCTTCACGCTGACGACCATGATGGTGTCGGCCAACGTCCCGCCTCCGGGGATGTTCGCCCCCCTCATGCCCAAAACAACTATGTTTATCCTGTCTTCGCTTTCTCCCTTCACCTCGTCGTTCACTCCGGGGATGGCGCTGATAAGGTTTTGGAAAAGTCCCCCGTTGGTGGAAACCTTATTGAAGACGCTTCCCGCTTTCCAATAAGCGATTCCCCCGAAAAGCAAAAACAACCCCAGGATTATCCACAGGGCCTTGCGGCCTTTCCCCTTCTTTATCTTTGACCCGTCTTTTTCAGCTGCCCGATTCATGATGCCCATAAAATATTTGATTTATCTTACTTATTTATTCCCGTCACAAAGGCTTGTCTTCGCGCCGGAAAGCGGAATTGTCCGCCGACTTGTCATTTTGTTTTGTTTGCCAAACACTGCAATTTCCCAAGCACGTCCTCGGCCGTTTTCATCCAAGAAAAAAGCCCAGCGCGCCTGGATCCTGAGCTCATAAGCTCGCTTCTTAATTTTTCCTCAATGGATATATCATACAACGCTTTGGAAAATTTATCAATACTTTCCGGGTCGGCGAACAGTGCCCCGTCTCCGCCCACCTCCCGAAGACTCGGGATGTCCGCGGCCAGCACCGGAGTCCCCATCTCGAAAGACTCCAGGACCGGAATTCCGAAACCTTCATAAAGCGACGGAAAAACGAACACATGCGCCAGCTTGTACACCGCGGCCTTGTCCTGCTCGTCTATGAATCCAGGAAATACTACGATTTCCTCCAGATTATGTTTTCGGACCGCTTCGTCTATGCGGGCATCGAAATTGTGCGCCTGGCGGTTCCCCACCAGAACCAATTTCGTATCTGCGGTCTTGTCTTTGATTTGCGCATAACTTTCAAGAAGAAAAGGGATGTTTTTTCTCGGCTGGAGCGTCCCGACATAGAGGAAGAATTTTTCCGGAAGACCGTATTTCTTTTTGACTTCACGGAGTTTTTCCTCGGAAACGTCCTGGCTTTTGAAGTCTTCCGAAACGGCATTATGGAAAAAATCCACCTTCTCCGGCTCGGTTTTATAAAATTTCACGATCTCGTCGCGGGTGAACCTGGAAACCCCCAGGACTTTGTCTGCCTTTTCGATGCTGAGCGGGATCAAGGTTTTCAAAAACAGCAAATCGGATTTCCTGATGAACTGCGGGAAGAAGTTGAAGGAAATGTCATGGATGATCGTGACTATCTTGATCTTTTTAGGCACGAAAAAAGGGACGATATATTGGGTCAGATAGACATCCACCGGGTTTTTGCGAAGATATGCAGGCAAGGTCAAAAAGTTCCAAGAAAACCTGTTTTTGGTCTCAATGGAAATGATCTTGAAATTCCGCTTATCTTCAATTTCCAACCGCTTCAAGATTTCAGAAAGTTTCCCTTCGTCCGTCACATCAGTAAAAAGCAGATATTCGTTTTCGCTGTCAATCTTTGCCAAATTCTTGGTCAGATTGAAAAACACGGCCTCGTCCCCGGTCCTGTTTTTCCCTATAAGCCTGATATCGATTCCGATGCGCATTTTTATATCATTAATTTGTTTATTGCATTATATTTCAATATCACTCTACCGTCTTTTTCTTGTTTTACCGATTCCAATGAAAGATCCAGATCGAATTCTTCTTTTGAAAAAACACTGATTCCTTTTCCAATCGCAACCGGCTCGATTGCCAAGACGATATTGCACAACAAACCCTCTTTAGCAAAGGCGGTATTGACAGTCGCACCGCTTACTAATGACTCCCTTACTCCGAGAGCCGATAACTTATCCAAAGCGTCTTCCGGTGAATGTGCGATAATATAATCACCTTTTATTTTAAAATTTTTATCCCTGGTCAAAATTACTTTTTTAACATCGGTCAGATCATCAAATGAATATTCATTATAATATTTTTTAACATCTTCATAAGTTTTTCTGCCGATTATGATTGCGCCCGCTTTTCTTGCCAATCCGCAATACAATTCCCAATTAGCGTCGGACAAAAAATCTTCTTCCCCGTTTTCCCTGGCAACCATCCCGTTTGCCGACATAGCCATAAACAAACTTATCTCCATATTATTCTTTAAATCCATATATTAATTTATTGATTTGTCAGGAAAACAAATTTTTTATTATTCTATGATAAGGATATTTGTCTAACAAGCTTTCATATGTTGCCGTCTTTTTAATCTTCTTTTCTTTCGCGTCTTCAGCAAGTCGTCCTTTTAACCAAATCGTGTATTTTTCATCTCCTTCATTTAGCCATTGATCGGTTTTATGAATCGTGACGCTTCCAACCTTCAATTTCTTTTTTATTTCATCATAATTTTTATCCCGCAAAAGCATCTTGGCGATCTGGATTCTCCGCGCCATCATCAATGATTCGCTTGAAGAAAACAAACCCATGAAAAAATCCACGATTTCCTGCTTGGTTCTCAATTTTAAAACCACCTCAAAAAGGCTGTCGATAGCCTCGAATTTTTCCTTAGGGTCTATTTCGTAGGGTTTCACCTTTGCCATGAATTTTACTTAGTATGTCTTTATTCTGAACCCATATATTAATTTATGGGTTTACTTTTTAAACCTAATTGTCTTTTGATAAAAGCGAGACCGCTATCCCCAAATACATCCATAGGAACCCTAAAAATATCCCCGAATTGAAAAGGTTCGGGACAAGGACCGCGAAAGTTCCGAGTGCCACGAAGGCCGCGACCGTCTTTTCCTCCACGCCGCCCTTATAAAACAAACTCAGCGATTTTATCAGAATAAATCCTAAAACGAATACCAAAGAAACCAGCCCGACGATTCCCGCCCCCAGCCAGACTTCTAAAAAGATGTTGCTGGCGTTGAGCGAAGCTCCGCGCTCGTCAGTTCCCAGAACCTTTCCGATATTCCCCCAGCCTATCCCGAAGACGGGATTGCCCTTGATTTTGTTCCAGGATTTTTTATAAATCTGCGCGCGCAAATCCACGTTCGGATCAGGACGCAGCGTCGTGGAGACGAATTTACCTTCCGCTTTCTCGCTCTCAATCTCCTCCAAATTTATATGGGCGCATCCGTATTGCCCGAGCTCGGAAACGCTTCTGATTTCTTGCGGCACTCCGGAATTTCCACTCTCGCAGGAAATCGTGATTTCTTGAAGTCCCGCCGTGCTTTGGACTCGCTGAGCCAATTGGAAAGACGAAAGATTGAAAAGCGTCACCGTTCCCAGCGCGATGACGAAAGACACCAAGATACCGAGCGCCGCCTGTCCGGCTTTTTTCCATTTCCATCCGCCAGCTGGCGGACCGATTTTCCAGGACCCGTCGATCAGGACTATTTTCAAAAATCCGATCGTAACGACGGCCGCCCCAAGCCACGCGCTACGGGCAACGGTAATTATAAGGACGATAAACAACAAAACAAGGAATGTATGATTTAAAAATTGAGGAATTGAAAATTTATTGAAAATTGGAAATTGAAAATTGGAAATTCCCGTTTTTTTATTTTGATAAAAAACAACAGCCAACACGACCGACAGCAAGGAAACGATAAACATTCCCAGCCAATCCGCCTCCGTAAAGGTCGCGTTCGGCCTTCCTGGCATCACCTCGAAACTTTCCAGCCCCTTGGCGAAGCGCACGTTCTGCCAGATTCCATAAACAAGGATGACTGCCGAAGAGCTCAAAAAGAATGGCAGGATCCTTTTGATGTCGAAAAGATTCTGGATAAAAGTCCTTGCGAGAAAATAAATGGCGACGAAAGAAAGGGCGACGACCGACTGTTTGAAGGCGACGCCTTTTTCAAGGGCGAAGAGAGCGCTTAAAAATCCGGAAAGTGCGAAAATTGACACGGCCCAATCCGCCAGGTTCATTTTCGGAAATTTGACCGGACTTTTTTTCTGAAAAGCCCTGACCAGAAGCGCTCCGATCGTGAGCGCGGCGAAAAACTGGTATGGGCGCAAAGCCACTCCCAGACTTTCCGGGGCCAGGTTTATATTCTCAAGTGCGATAGTTCCGACAAAAAACAGAAACGCCCATCCCGGACGGTATGCCGCGAAAAGAAGTCCGAGAATTACAAAAACCGCGAAATCCGAGACTTTTGCAAACGGCAAAAGCCCAACATTGGCGAACCAAATGGCGAAAATCGTCAAAAGCAGATTTACCAAAACCAGATAAATCTTCAGCGACCTGGGCTGCGCGTACTTGACTAATTGTTCAAAATATGATATAATAGACATATAGTTACTACTTTCTTGCTCCCCTTAATTTCCCCTTTTGAAGGGGTTTTTTAATTTATCCAAAACCGGATGGCTGGCTTGCGGAACATTCCCCGCCTTCAGCTTATGGGATCCGCCGTCGATTATGTTCAAAATCTTTTCCGTGAATTTGTTCCAGGAAAAATTCCCGCTCCGCTTCTTCCCCTTTTCCGAAAGCATCCGGCGCATGTTTTCATCCAAAAGTATCTTTTTCATGACGCGTGCGATTTCTTCCACATCGGACGGTTCGCAGTAAAGCACGCCGTCCCCTCCGACTTCCGGCAAAGAGGATTTTTTCGAAGTCAGCACCGGCACGCCCTGATGCATCGCCTCCAAAACGGGCAGGCCGAACCCTTCATAGAAGGACGGGTAACAAAACAAAACGGAATTCCTATATAGCGCCGGCAGATCTTCCTGGGGCACGAATCCCAGAAGCTTGACCTTCCCTTCCAATTCCATCGATTTCACCAGCGCCTGTGCGTCGGTCACTAGCGGAGCCAATTCAGGCATGAGTTTTCCCGAAATGACAAGCGGCGGAATATTCTTGAGCTTGGCGAACATGTCCTTGTTTTGATCCAGCAATATCTTATAAGCCCTGATCGTCCCTTCGACGTTTTTCCGGACTTCCAATCCTCCTCCGGAATATATATACCCTTTTTCCAGACCGTATTTTTCCATAACCACCTGACAATCCCGCTCGGAAACCTCCTTTTCATATATCTCGTCGGCAGCCACATATGATACGGTTATATTCTTTGGATCGATTCTGAGATGCTGGACCAGGTCTTTTTCCGTCCGTTTGGAAACGACAATGATCCTGTCCGCCTGCCTGATGGCCCTTTCCGTCAACTTCCAATATATCTTTTTGCGGAAATTGTCCAGGTAATTGGGAAAAAACTTCGGGATGATGTCGTGCACCAACATCAGATGTTCGCTCACAGCCTTTTTGGAAAGTGTGGTGGGGCACTGGTAAAGACTCAGAAAGACGTCGCACTTATCCTCCTTGATTTTTTTGGGCAAAAGGCATTTCTCCCACCAAACCTTACGGATCAGATCATCCCTCTTGTATTTGGGCAAAAAAACGTTCCTCTTGAAATTGTCCGGTAATTCCAAATCGACATCTTCCTCTAGATACAGAATAAACTCCACTTCTTGGTTTTGAAATTTGAAACCTGCCTGCCGGTAGGCAAGGTTTGAAATTTGAAATTCTGCCAATTTCTTAATGAAATTGGCGGTTACTTGCCCTATTCCGGTGTTTTGTTTCCTCAAGAAAGAGGCGTTTATTCCGATTTTCATATGGTTCAATTATACCCTCTTTGAGCCGAAAAGAAAAGACGCTTCCTTTGAAGCGTCTTTTTGTCCGGTTGCCGGCTTTTTCATCTACTTTTCCTTGCCTTAAGGTTGGCAATCCGCCAAAAAACTATTTTTTCATCCCCGATATCTATCCGGGCTATTTTGCACCCGGACAAGTCTTTCCCCTCCGGATCTATCCCGGCCACCCTGCCGGTTTTACCGACCAAACCGAGGCGTTCTTCATCCATGAAGCCATCGCCCCTGGCTTTGCGGTAACGGCAAAGCATAACTTCGTCGCCGACTTTCACCTTTCTGACTTTTGCCCAATCTTTGTCCATTTCTCACCTCCGGAAGGCAGTGGCCCGCATCGCCACAAACTAAAGGACGCTCCTGAAAAGAGACACCGCGAAATAACCCATGGCAAACGTCACCACCGTCATGATAAACGGTATGGCGATGTGGAAAACCAATTCTCCCCTATCCATCTTTTCCATATTGTTGCAATTACAACTTAACGGCATAGCATACCATCTTGGGCTATTTTTGTCAACTCGAATATTCCCTCACCCTGCCGTCTCCCTCTTGGGCCTGGCTTGCCTTGTATGTTCAAAAGAAATGTTCTAATATGGTAGGTAGTTAGTAAAACACCTAAATCAAATCATTATTATGGAAGCGAAAAAAGAAACGGTATGCATTATCGGTCTGGGATATGTAGGTTTGCCGCTGGCGGTACAGTGCGCCCTCAAGGGTTACGAAGTTTACGGACTGGAAAACGACGACAGCAAAATAGATAAGATCAATTCGGGAAAAAGCCCTCTAAAAGAAGAGTTTCTCGAACAAAACCTTCCCAACGTGAAAGTGGTCGCCACCAAGGATCCTTCGGTCATCAAAAAATCCGACATCGTGATAGTTTGCGTGCCGACCCCGGTCGACGAAAGTTATTTCCCGGATCTTGGACCGGTCAAAGGAGCCGTAAAAACCATAGTTGAAAACATCAACAAGGGACAGTTGGTAGTCATCGAATCGACAATTAACCCGGGAGTTTGCGAGGAGGTCGTGGAGCCGATCTTCGCCAAGGCAGGCTATGAAATCGGAAAAGACTATGAAATGGCACATTGCCCCGAAAGGATCAACCCGGGCGACCCGAAATGGAACGTCACCAATATCCCCCGCGTAGTGGGATCCTTCACCAAAGCCGGGCTCGACAAAGCTGCGAAATTCTACGCGGACATCATCGACGCTTCCATCATGCCGATGAAATCCATCCGCGAGGCGGAAGCCGTGAAAATAGTTGAAAATTCCTTCCGCGACATCAATATCGCTTTCGTGAACGAATTGGCCAAATCTTTCGACAAACTGGACATCGACCTCAACGACGTGATCAAGGGAGCCTCGACCAAACCTTTCGCTTTCATGCCGCACTTCCCTTCCTGCGGAGTCGGCGGGCATTGCATCCCGGTCGACCCGTACTATCTGATCGAAAGGG
>Ga0076223_115_pt1 | contig 32457 bp, 31 predicted proteins | sample RifGroE2_FD_67847 | JGI IMG/M metagenome (GOLD analysis project Ga0076223, IMG submission 67847) | Parcubacteria (Moranbacteria) bacterium GW2011_GWE2_47_10 | reverse complement strand
TTGGAAACGGAAATTATCTTATCCGCCTTTCTGATCGCCCTTTCCGTCAGCTTCCAATAAATCTTCTTGCGGAGATTGTCCAGGTAATTCGGAAAAAACTTCGGGATGATGTCGTGCACCAGCATCAGATGCTTCCGCACGACCTTTTCGGACAATACGGTGGGGCTTTGATAGAGGCTCAAAAAGACGTCGCACTTGTCCTCCTTGATTTTCTTGGGCAAAAGGCATTTTTCCCACCAAACCTTGCGGATCAAATCATCCCTCTTGTATTTCGGCAAAAAAACGTTCTGCTTGAAATTGTCCGGCAATTCCAAATCGACATCTTCCTCTAGATACAGAATAAACTCCACATCTTGGTTTTGAAATTTGAAATTTGAAATTTGAAATTCCGCCAATTTCTTAATGAAATTGGTAGTTACTTGCCCTATTCCCGTGTTTTGTTTCCTCAAAAAAGAGGCGTTTATCCCTATTTTCATATGGTTTGATTATACCTTCTTTGAGCCGAAAAGAAAAGACGCCGAAACAAATATTCCGGCGCCCATAATAAATTGTGCTTTTTCGGAAAATCAGATCCTATTGTTGATTTTCCGAAGACTGGATAGTCTCCAAGAGAGCTGGTGTCCTCCGATCATCGTGTTCCCCATTTTCCGGCCGCAAACCTGCACGTTGACCAAAATGCACCCGGACCCATCCTTCATGACGCTTCCGTCCTCGTTGAGAAGAAAGCCCGTGATCAGGGCCTTGTCTCCCACCAGGGACAGTCTCAAGGCGTCCATATGATCATTCCCCCTCGCTTTCCTGTAAGCCTTCAAGAAGACCCATTTTCCCGGACCGAAACCCCTGGCTTCGGCCGTGCTTTTGACCGCCATTTCGAACTCCTTTCTGGGATATTTGAAGCCCAAAGACTCGCCTGTCCTAGAGGATTCCCCTGAACAAGGATACGGCATAATAACCGACGGCGAAAGTCATTCCCAGCATGATAGCCGGGATCGCCATATGAAAAATCATCTCCCCTTTGTCCATCTTCTCCATATTGTTGCAATTACAACTTAACGGCAAAGCATACCATCCGGACCGTGTTTTGTCAACTGGGATATCGGTTACCCCGAGGGCCATTTACTGGTTCGGCCTGCCTTGTATGTTCAAAAGAAATGTTCTAATATGATAGGTAGTTGGTAAAATACCTAATTCAAATCATTCTTATGGAATCGAAAAAGGAAACAGTTTGCATAATCGGTCTCGGTTACGTCGGACTGCCGTTGGCGGTCCAGTGCGCGCTCAAGGGATATGAGGTTTTCGGATTGGAAAACGACGAAGGCAAAATAGAAAAGATAAATTCAGGTAAAAGCCCCATCAAGGAGGAATTTCTTGAGCAAAACCTCCCCAACGTGAAGGTGGTCGCCACCAAGGATCCTTCCGTCATCGCCAAATCCGACATCGTGATCGTCTGCGTGCCGACTCCAGTCGACGAAAGCTATTTCCCCGACCTCGGACCGGTCAAAGGAGCGACCAAGACCATAGTCGAAAACATCAACAAGGGCCAACTGGGTCTGCGAGGAAGTTGTCGAGCCTATTTTCGCCGAGGCAGGATATAAAATAGGAAAAGATTATGAAATGGCGCATTGCCCGGAAAGGATAAATCCGGGAGATCCGAAATGGAACGTCACCAATATCCCCCGCGTGGTCGGATCTTTCACCAAAGCCGGTCTCGACAAGGCAGTGAAATTCTATGAGAACATTATCGACGCTTCGATCATGCCTATGAAATCCATCCGCGAAGCCGAGGCGGTGAAAATCGTGGAGAATTCTTTCCGCGACATCAACATCGCCTTCGTAAACGAACTGGCGAAATCCTTTGACAAATTGGACATCGATCTCAATGACGTGATCAAAGGCGCCTCGACCAAGCCTTTCGCCTTCATGCCGCACTTCCCTTCCTGCGGAGTCGGCGGACATTGCATCCCGGTCGATCCATACTATCTGATCGAAAGGGCCAAGGCTTCAGGTTTCGACCATGAATTTCTCAAGATCGCCCGAAAGGTAAATAATTCCATGCCGGAATACACGGTCGAACTCATGCAGGACGCCCTGAACAAATTAAAGCTCCCGCTCAACGGGACGGTCGTGGGAGTGATGGGGATCTCATATAAGGCCAACGTCGCGGACCTTCGCGAATCGCCATCGCTTAAGATTATCAAGTACCTAAAAAAACACGGCGCCGAAGTCATCACTTTCGATCCGCACGTGCTTGACGATTCGACGGAAAAATCACTGGAGGAATTTTTGAAGAAAGCGACGGCCGTCATAGTCGCGACCAACCATAAAGAGTTCGAACGTATGGACGCGGAGCTGTTCAAGCAGAATGGGATTCTGGCGATCGTCGACGGAAAGAACTGCATCGACCCGGAAGCCATAAGGAAATTAGGGATAATCTACAAAGGCATAGGGCGTTAAAAAATAATCATCCACTTGTCATGTTCCATCTGATAAAATATTTCGTATTGTTGGTCGGCCTTGTCACTATCGCCTATTTCGCGCTTCCCCGTTTCGGATATGAGGTGAATATGAACTATTTCAACGAAACCAAAGAGGAATGCCAGAAAAGATTGGAGGAGTGCGGCAAGGAATATGTCCAACAAGGCACCAAGAACGCGAACTGTGATTTCAATTGCGTGGATCCCAAATTAATAATAAGTAAGCAAAATTAAACACGATGAAACTGATCGTCAACCTTCCGGCTTTCAATGAAGCGGAGAAAATAGGGCAAACCATAAAAAGGATTCCCCGTCGGATCAATGGCATCGAAGAGGTCCTGGTTCAAGTCATAGACGACGGTTCACATGACGGAACTGCCCAAATAGCCAAAGACGCTGGAGCTGACTTCGTTTTCTCGCACAGCACCAACAGGGGCATCGGCATAGTTTTCAGGACCGCAGTCGAAAAAGCCCTGGAAAACGGCGCCGATTTCATGGTCAACATAGACGCCGACGGACAGTTCGATCCGAACGACATCCAAAAAATCATAGACCCGGTCCTCGAAGGCAAGGCGGATATGGTGAGTGCCGACCGTTTCGGCGATCACAAGGCACAAAACATGCCTGCGGCGAAATATTACCTCAACCGCGTGGCGGCCTATGTCATAGGGAAATTCATGAACTTCCCCATCAAAGATCTCACCTGCGGATTTCGCGGTTACAACCGTGAAACTCTTCTGAGATTGAACCTTCCGGGGCACTTCACCTACACCCAGGAAGTGATAATCGATGCCATCGGGAAAAACCTCAAAGTAATGTGGGTTCCGGTCGTGGTCACCTATTTCGCCGAACGGAAATCCCGCGTTGTCAAAAGCATTTGGAAATATGTCAGCAACAGCGGCAGAATAATCCTCAAAGCCGTGCGCGACGTGAGGCCCATGAAATTCTTCGGAATCCCGGCTTTGATACTGATTTTGATCTCTTTCGGATTTTTCGCCTACTTCGGATTCCACTATGTCCAAGAATTGAAAATCACCCCTTACAGAAACTATTTGCTGTTGGCCATTACCCTCCTTTTGGTAGGACTGCAGTTCCTGGTTTTCGCCTTGATAGCCGATATGATCAAATCCAACCGACGCCTCACCGAAGACCAAATGTACTTGATGAGAAAGGAACGCTATTCCAAATAACCGCATCCCTATATCAAAAAAGGAAGACTCCTGAAAGGGAGTCTTTTTTCTTGAAAAAAATACGTATCCGAGGTATAATGTCATGAAAATTTTGTTTATTTCAAGGGCTTTTCCGCCTGTCGTCGGAGGGATCGAAAACCAGAATTACGAACTTTCCAAATGGCTCCCGAAAGTCGACGGCATGGAAGTCGAAACCATAGCCAACACCAGGGGAAGGAAATTCCTCCCTTTTTTCGCGCCCTATGCGCTGGCCAAGACCCTTTTCCTTCTACCCAAATATGACGCGGTGCTCCTGGGCGACGGAGTTTTGGCTGTCCTTGGTTGGCTCATCAAGCTTTTCTCCAACAAACCGGTGATTTCAGTCGTGCACGGGCTCGACATCAATTGGAACAGCAAATCCCTGGGCGTCTGGTATGAAAAACTGCTAGTAGCGATCTATCAAAAGCTTTGGGTCGGAGTTTTCCTCAAAAAAATAGATCGCTTCATCGCGGTCGGAAACGAAACGGTCAGCGTCGCCGTCAAGCACGGTATTTCGGAAAAGAAAGTGGTCTTTATCCCCAACGGGGTGGACACGGAAAAATTCATCGGAGACCATTCCCGGGAAAAACTCGCTGAGATTCTCAAGGAAAATCTCGAAGGGAAGCACGTCATCCTGACATCAGGAAGGCTGGCCAAAAGGAAAGGCGTCGCCTGGTTCATCGAGAACGTCATGCCGATCCTCCCCTTCAACGTCCTCTATGTCGTCGCCGGGGACGGTCCGGATAAAGCGAATATCCAGGCTGCCGTGACTAAAAAGAATCTTTCCGACAGAGTTAAACTTCTCGGGTACGTTTCCGATCAGACCAAGGACGTTCTCATGAACACCTGCGACCTTTTCATCCAACCAAACATCAAAATCGAAGGCGACCTGGAAGGATTCGGGATTTCCGTCATCGAAGCGACCTCCTGCAAGCTTCCCGTCGTCGCTTCCAGACTCGAAGGCCTCAAAGATGCGATCAAGGATCAGCAGAACGGCTTCCTGGTCGAACCCCATGACGCTTCCGGCTATGCGACGAAAATAACCGAACTCCTCTCCAACGAAACATTCAGGAAGGAATTCGGCTCCAAAGCCAGGCAATTCGCCATAGACAATTACCAATGGAGCAAAATAGCCGAAAGATACGCCGCTGAAATAAGAAAAACTTCGCTCCAAACCCCCCCAGCCGGACTGTTTTCGGAAGAAAGCGCCGGTTCGCAAGCCTAAAAAATCCTACCCATGCAAAACCTACTATTCGAACAGCTGTCATTATACGCGGCCGCTATACTGGTCCTTTTCGTTCCGGGATATTTTTTCGTGTCGGCTTTCTTTCCGAAAAACAAAAACCTTTCGGGTCTGGAAAAATTCACGCTTTCCGTCGGAAGCAGCTTCGTCCTGGTCGGATTCGTGATGATGGCCTTGGACCGCGTCGGCGTCAGAATCGACAGATTGTCGCTCATATTATCCCTCGTCTTCCTATCGGCCGCTTTTTTCGGCGTCCGTTTTCTTTTCAAAAAACATAAGGGGGTCGCGCCGGCCAGGAGCGACGCTTTCGTTTTCTCAAAAAAACAGCTGGTGCTGATAATCGGACTCCTTTTCGTTTCAATGCTTTTCAAAACGTCCTATCTCAAAGACAACATCGTGCCGTCTTCGACCGACTTGGGACACCACATGTATTGGGTTAAGCAGATAGCGCAAACCGGCGAGCTTCCCGACTACGCCAAAAAAGATATCGTGGAAAGGGACGGCAAGTATATCGTGAGCGGACCGCAGAACATAAGCGACCTCATCATCGGAGAGCACATGGTGTTCGCCGCCATCTCGATCATCTCGGGCCTTGGCGTCATATCCTATTTCCCAGTCCTGATATTGCTCCTCATGAACTCCGTGGGCGTATTGGCGATTTTCATTTTGGTGCTCAGGTTTTTTGAAGACGATTCGCACGGCAAGGACATCGCTATCGCCTCTTTGCTTTTCATCGGACCGCTGTTCGCCATCGCGCCTCCCCAAGCCAAATTCGTCGGAGGAGGGGTCGTGGGAAACATGCTCAGCAACCTACTGATCCCGCTCAACTTCTATTTCTATTTCCGTGCGCTCAAGGAAAAAAGCGCCGGGCTCTTGGCATTCGGAATCATGTTCTCGATGGCGCTTTTCTATACCCATCACCTTTCCGCCCTGCTTTTCGCGATTATTTTGATTTTTAGCGCCGCCTCGGCCCTCCTGCTCCACTTCGGAAAAAGCCACCTCATACTCTGGGATTGGGCCAAGTTGGTCTTTTCCAAACCGGTGCTGATCTTTCTCGCCTTCGCGGCCTTTTTCTTTTTCGCCGTCCACACGCCTTCCTATATAACCAACAAAGCCGTTGAAACCGTTGTCGGAGGGCCTTCTAAAATAGACCATGTAGGACTAACTTTGGACAAATTCATTTCCGCGGTAGGAGAACCGAGATTCGTTTTGGGATCAGTCGGGTTTCTGCTACTCTTGGCTCCGTTCGCCGGAAAATTCTTCGCTTCCATTTCCGGAGCGCTGCGCAAAAAAAGCTTCTCTGCCCTGTTTGCCGGAACCGGAAAAAGCGAGGTCGGATACCAAAACGCCATACTCCTCAGCTGGACCGTGATAATTTTCCTCATTTCCCTTTATCCGACCATCTTCCTTTTGGACATCCCTTCTTCCAGGGTTTCCAACTACGGATCATATCCCCTTTCGATATTGGCGGCCATCGCCCTCGTCAGGATCGTCGTCTCCCTGAAAAACGGAAACTTCTTCACTCTCAATAAACAGCTCGCCGCGGGAGGATTCATTCTTTTCTTTTCCTACGCGACCATCGCCGGGTTCCGCGACAACTCCCAATTCGTCACAAGCTCTGACAACTACGCCAAAACGGTTCAGACTTTCCACGCCTCCGAATACCTTGCCCGAAACACCGCTCCTTCCGACAATGTCCTGAGCGACCATGTCTATGTAGCGGCGGATTCCTGGAGCAAACTGTACTTCATGAGGGATTACAACTTCCCTTTTTACCGCGCCAATTTCTCAAGATATCAAAACGGCGTGGACAAGGAGGAATTCTGCACGCTCAACATGATATCCTCCCCGGAAACCGAAGGGAGCGATAGATGCTTCGACGAACTCGGGATGGATTACGTCATGGTCAGCAAGAAAAACGACTCCTCCCAATTTTCCGACCTGGACGATTTCTGGCAGATCTATTCCAACGAAGAGCTAATCATTTACCACAAAGCGAAATGAAAACCGGAAATTTTCTGATAACGGCCTTTTTTGTGATTTTTTTGGCACTGAGCTTTTCCTATTTGTCATATGTGGAAACAAAAAATTCGGATTATTCCCATGGCAAGAATTGGTGGTCCCTCTATTTCGACGATCCCAAAAGCGAAGGCCTCTCCTTTTACGTCGAAAACTTCAGTGACGCCGAGGAGTTTTTTTGGGAGATAAAGTTTGAAGAAAACACCGTGCGCAAAGGTTCGACTGTCGTCTCCCGGGGAGAAAAAGGTCTTGTGCCCATTAGCAGCAGCGGACTGGAAGGACGGCAGATCTCCATAGAAGTGTCCGGCGGCGGCGACAGCAAGAAGATATACAAAAATTTTTAAACTGAAAAAACATGTCCCTAGCAAAATCCTTCGTTTGGATGACTTTCGCCGAAATACTTTTCAGCATCTCCGGTTACATCGTCCATTCCGGAGCCGGACGCCTTCTCACTCCCCAGGATTACGGAAGGTATGGACTCATCGTGACGCTCTCCATCATGATCGTGACCTTGATCGGAAACGGAATCCCGATTTCCATGAGCAAATATCTAAGCGAATTCCATGAAGCGAAACCGGGCCTAGTTCCCGTCATCAAAAGGAAGGCTCTCCTGCTTCAGCTTATTTTGATAGGACTGGTGATGTCGCTGTTCTTTTTCGCCACCCCGCTGATATCCTCGGCCCTCGGAGACGAAACCCTGACTCCGCTTCTTCGCATCTCGATCTTCATCCTTCCGATGTACGCGATAGACACGTTTTATTTCTATTACTTCACGGGGATACACCGCTTCCGCTTCCAGGCCGCGCTCAAGATCCTCAGATCGGTTTTGCGCGTGACGATGATCATCGGCATGATCTGGCTCTGGAAACTAGAAGGCGCCATAGCCGGTTACATAGCAGTTCCCCTGCTGGTCTTTTTGGCGGCTTGGGCCTACGACTATTTCAAGGTTTCCAGGGAGTTTCCATCCCATGACAAGACTCTCGATTTCGACTGGATGAGGCTCCTCAACTACGCTTGGCCGATCACGCTGTTCATGATCTTCTATGAGATTTTGATATCGCTCGACCTCTATTTCGTCAAAGCGATTCTGGGGGACGACTACCAGACAGGTATATACAACAGCGCCCTCACGGTAGCCAGGATCCCATACTACCTTTTTTATGCCCTCAACATAATATTGCTTCCTTCCATCTCGAAATCCACCTCCCAAAACGACCACGCCAGGACCAGACAATTACTCTCCCAATCGCTCCGTTTCATGATCATGACGCTTCTTCCGGTGATTGTCCTGATGGCCGTCTATGCCGAACCGCTGATCGGATTCATATACGGATCGCAATACCTCGGAGCCGCGCCTTCGTTGCAAATCCTGGTTTTCGGCATGGGATTTCTCACCATATTCTATATGCTCAGCTTCGTGCTCAGCGGCGCCGGCCTGGTCAGGATTCCCATGTGGACAGCCCTGTTCGGGATGTGGCTCAACGCCATCCTCAACCTGTACCTTATCCGCGAATACGGCATTCTGGGGGCCGCCATAGCCACCTCCATATCTTCCGTTGTCATATTGGTTTCCACTTTCATGTACACCAGCAAAAGACTGATCAACGACTTCTTGGACTTCAAGAGCCTCTCCAGAATGCTGCTCGCTTCCATCCTGCTTTATTTCGCATCCTTTCTTTTTCCAGCTGACAACCTTCTCTTTATCGTCTGGAGCGCCCTCCTGACGTTTCTCTATTTCGTCCTCCTCTATGTCTTACGGGAGACCACCCCGGATGATCTCAAAATGATAAAGGAACTTTTCCAGAAAAAGAAAAAAGAGGCCTAGGGCCTCTTTTTTTCTTTCTACTATAAATTCGAACGGCTACCCAACGGGCCGTTTTTTGGCTATTGCAATGCTTGTTCGGAAACGTCGGCTGCTTTGTATATCTTTATGAAATTGGCCGGCCTACCGTCGATATTGAGCTCCCAGACCGGCTCCTCCATCCTCTTTTCCTTCAAACCTTCCCACATCTTCTCGGTCTGCATCGCTCCCCTCCTGCTTCGCACATAAAAAGAAATATTGTCCGTGACGTCTTTCTTATTCCACTTTATCTGGCTTCCCTTAACGCACCTTCCCTTAAAAAAAGGACAAAACCCGTCATAATCGGTCCAGACTATCAACTCCTCGGAATTTTCATATTGCGAATGTATATATTGGGCCGCCTCGTATCCGCCATACCCCCATCCTCCGGTTATGGAATACTGCTTAGGCAATATGTCCGTGGCATAATTGAAATAGAAAGGCTTGATGAGCCAAAGGCTGGCTCCCGAAACGGCCACTACCGCCAAAAAGAGGACCGTCGCGTAAACATTTCTCATTTTTTCCCAATTGAATATTTGGGAAATCCCCAAAGAAGCTATGAGGATGGCTATCGGATACATTATCATGCTGTATCTGATATTGACTTGAAGCTTCTGCATAATAACCCCGAAATAAAACGCCACGAAAAGACTGGAGAGCGCGAACAGTATATAAGCGTCTTCCCTCCGGGTTTTCCAAGCCGATTTTAACCAAGTAGCGACCAAGGAAAAAAATACTATCGGCGTAAGCGAATAGACGAAGGGATAGAGTTCCAACATCAGTTTATTCCAAACATCCAAATTCCTGAACAGCTTCTCATCCCTGGCGTCATATGGAATATCCGGAACGCCCAAAACGTTTCCACCGAACGCCCAGTTATAAAAAGCCAAGACAGCCATTCCAGCCAGTCCGACATACAACAAAGCCGGCAGGATCCTACCGAGAAACTGCGAATACTTCAAAATATTCTTCGTTATGAAACTTTTCAAGATAAGGGCATCGACGAAAAGAAAAGCGGAGGCATAGAGCAAAATGTCGATCACGTCGTCGGCCTTTTTTATCTGGTCCAAGCCTTCCGTCAAAAGATCATGATTGACGAATACGGCCGGCATACCGAGCGCGAAAAACAATACGCCTAAAGCCACTATCGCCGGATAGGACAGCGAGAGAATAAGCATCTTTTTCCTTATTTTCCCTTCCTCCGCCAACTCTTTGTAATTGAAAAAGAGATAGCTCAACATGATCACGAAAAAGAACGGGACCAAGATGAACGAAGTGTACTTGCTAAGAAAAGCCAATCCCAAAAACAACGCGGAGAAAAGAGCGTCCCACCATTTATTATCCCTGACGAAAAGCATGAACGAAAGAATGGCGGAGAAAAAGAATACCCAAAGGAAAGCGTCCGGATTTATTATCTGCGATATGCCTATTATCACTGGACAGAGCACGATCAGCGTCGCGCCAAGAAGCGCCGTCCAATTGCTCTTCGTGAGGCGTGCCAAGGAGAACAAAATAAAAACGGACATCAGTCCATTGAAAAGCAGGATGGGCATGCGGAAATAATAAGCGACGTTCTGCGTCTTTTCCGGATCGTATTCGGTGCTGAACTTATGCTGCACGTCCACCCTTGCGGCATAATCCTTCTCATAAAGAAGCCCTACGCCGGATATCATAGCCAGCGTTATTCCCGGCTTGTCGTTTATCCTGGTGCGTTCCCAATCCTTATTAAGCATCGCGTCCCAATATTGCGGGATCCTGACCTTTTCATATTCCGACACCCAGCGATATTCGTCGGCCGTTTCGAATTCCGTTATGTGCTGCATTCCGAACCAAAAATACATGGCTAAAGGGATCGCAAAAAGCAGCAATATATACCATCTTCTATTCTTGTCCTTTACTTGCTTAAAATCCGATTCCATACGAGCCAATGGTCTTTAAGGATTGTTTTTATATATCTTAATGAAGTTATCAGCCCTGCCGCCTATGACAAAGCCCCATATCTCATTGCTTCCATATTTTTCTTTGAGATCATCCCAGATTTTCCTGCTCAGAATCGCCCCTCTTCTGTTCGATACGAAATAATCGAACTTCGGTAAAACCTGGGCCTTTTTTTGTATATTGGACATAGTCAAAGGATTAGCCACGCAATCCCCCACGAAGAATAGACAAGTTCCGTTGTAATCCGACCAAATCTTCATATTTTCAGCTCCCGGGAGCGAATTGAGATACTGGGCCGCTTCGTACCCGCCATATCCCCATGAATCCGTGATCAGATACCGCGTTGGCAAAAAGGAATTCATATAGCTGAAATAGAACGGTTTCATAAGCCAAAGACTTGGGATGCTCAGTGCTACAGCCAAAATGAAAATTCCTGCCTTAAACCGGCTTCTTCTTGTTGCTATGGAAAAGAATTCATACATTCCGATCGCCGCCATAAGTATCATGACCGGATATAAGACTATACTATAACGCACCGTCAGAAGCAACCCCTGCTCCATCGAGGCCAGATAGAAGGCTATTACGAAAAGGGAGAGTACGAGGTAGGTTTCAGAGAACCTGCTTTTTTTGAAGATGTTTCTGACGAAAGAAAACATGGAGAAAAACAGGACGAGAGGCGTCAGGGAAAACACCAACGGCATCGACTGCATGAACAATATCTGCAAAGTATCGAATTTCTTGAATACCGTCTTGCTCTTCTCGTCGAACTGGACCGAATGGAAACCGAAAAGATCGTTGCCAGCGACATTTATCAGTACGCCGACAAAAGCGACCAAGAGCAGGGCGCTTGCCAACGGAAGCAAGAATTTTCTCAAAAATGCCAATTTCCTGAAAACGAATTCGGTGACTTTGCTTTTCCAAAAGAACGCGTCATGTATAAGAATGAACGCGATAACGCCTATAGCGATAAACACTTCCGGCATCCCCGTAAACCCTATGCTCCCCTTGAGGAAATTCTTCGGATAAAGCAGGTTATTGGGCAAAACAACCGCATATAAAAGCAGTCCGCCTATAAGTACCAGAACATAGGCCCCGAACATACGAAATACATTTTTATCCAAACCTTTCCCGACAAATTCCTCCCTTCTATGAAACAAGTGCGATAAAATCATCAAGAAAAGAAATGGGAAAAGGATGACGGAGGTGTATTTCGTAAGTAACGAGAGTCCCAAAAAAAATCCGGTCAAAAAAACGAATTTCCCATTTCTTTCATTTAGATATATCTGAAATGAGAGTATCGCGGAAAGCACGAAAAGCCAGAGCAATGAATCAGGATTGACTATCTGTGAAATCCCAAGAAGTACCGGCGAAAGCAGCATCAGACTTACCGCCACCAACGCGATCCATCCGCTTTTGGTGAGCCTCCTGATAAGATAGAAAAGCGCAAAAGAAAATAGTCCCACGAAAATAAGTATCGGATACCTATAGTATCCATTTATCTTTTGCATCTGTTCGACCTTCGAAAGCTGACCGATCTTGCCAGTGGTTAAATCATTCAAAAAATCCCTGTGCAAATAACTGCCGATCCCCGAAACATAAGCCAGGGTTACGCCGGGCTTATCATTTATCCTGGTTTTTTTCCAATCCTTGGCAAGCAACGCGTCCCAATACTGGCTTATTCTTCCGTTATCATATTTCCAATATCTGGTGTTAGTCGTATTGCTATAGAGCCAATAATGCTCATCGGCTGTCTCGAATTCCGTTATATGAAATGATCCGAATGCCAAATATGCCATCAATGGAAAAACAAGCAGCATCATTGCTACCCATTTTTTTCTCATGATATTATTAATTTTTCCCAAAAAGCTTCGCATTTTTGAAGGATTATTTCGAATCTGAATTCTGCGATTCCTGTTGCTTCTTAATAGCCTCTTTTTCCCAATACTGTTCTATGGCAAGGTCGGGCTGACCCTTGAATATCCTAAGATAATTCTTTGCCCTGTCGTCGATAGTAAGAGTCCATACTGGATCTTTTTCCATGGGAGACGGGAATCTGCTGGTGCTAAGCTGACCTCTCGCGGATATGAAAAAATAATCTATCCTATACTTGAGCACATCCACTCTTAAGTCGCGAATGCATTTCCCGACAAAAAATTCACATACCCCATAAGAATCGGACCACACTACCAATTCCTTGGCGTTCGACAATGAATTTAAATATTGAGCCGCCTCATATCCGCCATAACCCCAAGCAGCCGTGACGATATACTTTTTCGGCAAGAAAGAATTGGTGTAATTAAAATAAAACGGCATTATAGACAAAATACTTATGACACTAAGCGTCATTATTCCCGAATATAGCCAGACGTTGCCTATTCTGCTGAAAAACCCTTTTTTAAGGATAGAATAAAGAACAAATCCGCCGATTGCCGCGCCCCCGACAATCACCGGCACGGAAAAAACATACCAATCCAAAATTTCTTCCAGTTTCTGCCTTTGCATGAAATCCAGAAAATTCTGGGAAACCATTAATTGGCTGTAAATCCCCAATATCAGAACTGAAAAGAAAGAAAATATCCCAAGAATTATTTTGCCGCTCTTCTCCCTTAACCATTCGCCAGAAAAGAATTCAACCAGGGAAATGGACGCCAAAATGGAAGCCAGGGGGTAAAGCATGATGGAATATCGCATCGTTACCTGCAATCCTTGCTCTACGACGGCAACGTAGAAAATCATAAAAAAAGTCGAAATCATAAAAACCAAGAAACTATCCTTAACCTCCGCGAATGAAGATTTTATCCAAAGGAAAATGAGAGAGAATATGACGAATGGAGAAAGCGAAAAAATCAAAGGCACGAATTCCATAATAAACCTTTCCGCATAAGGATAGTTCCCTAAAATATTTTTTCTTTTGAAATCAAACGCAATATTATCCAAATCGACCAGCCTATGCTTCAGCATCCAATTCACGACGACGAATATGAATACGCCGGCCAAAAAGACATAAAGCGTCTTCGAGAAAGGTTTTCGCAAAAAAGACAGCTTTTCTATCATGAACCGCAACCCTTTGCTTTTCCAGAAAAACGCATCCGCGATTAAAAGCAGATTCAAAACCATTTCAACCAAGAAAAGTTTGTCCATTCCCGGATATCCTATGGTGCCCTCGTAGAGATACTTCGGCTTCACGAAAACCGCCGGCATCATCAATGAGAACAAAAGCAATCCTCCGGCAATTATGCCCACAAGCGCCAGCGCGTTTCTCAGGACAAGCTTCCTGAAATCTTCGACATTTTTTGAAATCTTTCCATATTCGAAAAAATAATATGCCAGTGTTGCAAAAAAGAAAAATGGGAACAAAATAACGCTGACATATTTACTGGCCAACGAAAAACCTAAAAACAGCGAACTCAGGACTACAAGCTTTCTTTCACGAAGCATCAAAAAGCCGAAAAAGGAAAGCATGGAGGACACCGAAAAAATCCAAAACAAAGAATCAGGATTGACTATCTGCGACATACCCAGAAGTATAGGAGAAAGCAAGATGAGCGTCGCGGAAAAAAGCGCCGTCCATTCGTTTCCTGTAAGCTTCCTGATTATCCAAAAAAAGAACAATGAGAAAAACCCGGAGATAAGAAGTATCGGCAGCCTGAAGCTAAAGTTTATACTTTCCGTCTTTTCGGGATCGAATATCTTTACCGATCCTTTTTTCTCATCATAAACAATCTGCGATTCCAAATCATCCTCGAAAAGAAGCGCTAGCCCGGAAGTGTACGCCAAGGTTATTCCGGGTTTGTCATTTATTCTCGTATTTTTCCATTTTCCTTCAGCTATGGCGTTCCAATAGTCCTGTATACGCTCCGTGCCCGAATTAGGCAACCAAAAATGCTCATCGGCGGATATGAATTTCGTAAGATGGATGAAGCCGAAAACAAAATAGACCTGCGATGAAAGCGGCTTTCGATCCTATTTTTTTGAGCATAACTTAAATACAATAAAGGCTTATTCAAGCCATTTTATTTATTGATTATTCTATTTTTATTTTGCATGTTCGTGCTCCTATTCTAAAACATTTCCTTCATTTTTACAAGGATATTATTCCGATTCCCCGTCTTTGGAGCGAAGATATAATGGCAATGCGAAAAAGCTCAACATCATCTGCAAAATCCGGCTAAGCAAAGCTATGGTGACGACCAGTGAACCGCTTATGCCGAAGAAACCGAAGAAAGTGACATACGCCCATTCCTTAATCCCAATATTATTGATACTCACCGGAATCGAGGACACTATGCTGACCAAAAATATCACCGAAAGATAATCCAGGATATCTATCTCCGCCCCGAAAGCGAAGAAAAGCACGTAATTGGATGCAGCCAGCCCGACCAGACCGAAAACGAAAGAATAAAGCATAGCCTTTGAAAACATCCCCCTCTCCGTATAGCCGTTCAAGATTCGGATGAATTCCGAAATCTTTTCAGGTAAAAATCCGGGAATCTTCTTCCAAAAAGAAATCTTCTTGGCCAACAGCAAGGCCGCGGCGCAAAAAACCGCTCCCAATACGACAAAGTTTATCAAGACCAGGATCTCGCTCCGTGCTATGGATTCGGAATTCAGAAGCGAGAAAAAAAGCGCCAGCAGCATCGCCCCCAAAAGACCGGTTATCCTGTCCGCTATGACCGTGGAGGCAGCTTCCTTATATTTTTTCTCGGGTTTCCCTATTTGGTAGGCTCGGAAGGTATCCCCTCCGATAAAGGAAGGCATGAAATTGTTCACGAAAGTCCCGGCCAAATAAAATTTGAAAAAATCCGCGAACGGCAACTTGATTTCCTTGAAGGCCGCCAATTTTTTCCATTTATATGAGGAAATGAGCATGCCCGCGATCAGAACCGCGTAATACAAACCCACTTGCCAAGCCTTTATCTTGCCGACATAAAAAAGCACTTCTCTCCAATCGATGCTGAAAACTAGCCAAGCGACGAAACCAAGACTGACGAGAAGCTTGGCTAAAAACTTCACCGTTTTTTTATTTTTCGAATCCATTGCGATTTTCATATCATCAAGTATCAAGTATTGATTATCGATAATTGGTAATGGGTAACTTTTTTTATCTTTTTATTTCTTAATCTCTCTTTTTTCCAATACTTCTCCGTACAGCTGGAAATACTGTTTGGCCACATTTTCCCAGCTCATTTTTTCCGCCAATCTCCTACTTTCCGCGGACATCCTGCTTCTCAAATCCTTATCGACGACGAGTCTCTCGATCTTGTCCGCCAAATCGTCACCGTCCTTCATCTTCACGATCAATCCATTGACGCCGTTTTTCACCAATTCGTCCGCGCCCCCGGTGTTGGTAGAAATAATCGGAAGCCCGGAAGCCAAAGCTTTTTGATAATGCACGTACGTCTCATTATTAGGAACCCTGCCGATAAACCTTATCCTATCCTCCAATCCCAGATCCCTGACATGGGCTTCGAGATCTTCCTTGGCATTTCCCTCACCCATGACATCCATGTATATGTTCGGATATTTTTCCGAAAGCGTCTTTATGGCGTCGATCAAGTAAACGATTCCTTTGCGTCCCGTTATCCTGCTGGCTCCGACCGTGAGATAAGTCTTGCCCTCCTCTTTCTTTCCGGATTGAGGTTTGAATTTTTCCACATCCACCCCGTTATATATGATCCCTATATCCCTCCTAGGATCGGTCTTAAGCGCCAAATCTTTAAGACCTTGGCTGTTCGATACCACAGCCGCCGACCTCCTCCAGATTTCTTTAAACAGGAAAGAAACGGATCCATATATGAAAGTGAACCTGTCGCTGTATCCCGGAACGTCGCTTCCCCGGAGCGAGATTATATATGGGATCTTTTTGGTGACCCAAAAGATCCAGGAGATCGCCCCGCAAGGAACTGTAAAAAAAGAGTGCGTCAGGTCGAATTTTTCTTTTTTTAAAAGTTTTTTAGAAAACCGATAGGCTTTCCAAATGTAAACCAACAAGTCCTTCTGCGATTGGTAGTGCAGATTTTTTTCACTTTTCCCGATCGGCAACCTATGTACCTTCACGTTATTTCCGATCCTGTCCAAATGGTATTCGGAATCGACGGAGGATGTCACCAAATCCACTTTCAAACCGGGAATCTTGGCATATTCCCTTAGGATATATTCAGTAGCGTTCGCCGCCCCGCCCCCCAAAGGAGGATATTCATAATTGAAAAACAATACTTTCATAATATTTGACTTAGGGTCTTCATAGTCTATATTTTATCTTATTTTCCCTTTTTCAACAACAAAAACAGGCTCCCCGAAAGAGAGCCTGTTCATCTCGAATCAGTCATATCCTACCGTTAGTAATTACATCATCTTCTCGTCCATCATCCGCATCATTTCCTCTTCGCTCATGCCTTCCAAGGCGTCAGGATGCATCTCTTTGACGTGATCCATCAATTTCATCTTCACTTCCTCATTGGTCTCACCTTCGGCCACGAAGTGGCATTCCGGCTTGCCCATGTCCGCACATGATAATTTTTTCATATTCAAACACCTCCTTTTCTAGATAATAAATATTATTATGGAAAATATCGACCACTTTTATATTACATCCCCGCTTTTTCCGAATTTCAGTCAAAGAAAAAGCGGCGGATCCACAATGGGAACCGCCGCTGAACTGCAAGAAACATCAACCTTTCTACCGCCGTCCGATGCCGGAGTATTCGAATCCGGCCTCTTTGATCTCCTTCGGGTCATATTGGTTGCGACCGTCGAAGACCGCTTTCTGGCGCATCTCCCTCTTCAGCAGATGCAGATCTGGCGAACGGAAACATTTCCACTCCGTCACCAGGATCAGGGCGTCGGCGCCTTTGATTGCGTCGTACTGGTGGTCCACCAGCACAAGGTGCCCATGGTCCAACCAGTCCTTCGGAAAAATCTTGCGAGCGACATCCATCGCCACCGGATCATAGGCTAAAACCTTGGCCCCGGCGCCGATGAGCTGATGCAAAAGGACCATTGAGGTCGCCTCGCGCATATCGTCGGTTTCCGGCTTGAAAGCCAGGCCCCAGACGGCGAACACCAGACCCGAAAGGTCGTTGCCGTACTTGGCAGTGATTTTTCGGAACAGGATTTTCTTCTGCGCTTGGTTCCGAACTTCCACTCCGCGGAGAACCACCGGATCGACTTCACAGTCTTCCGCAGTACGAAGGAGCGCTTTCACGTCCTTGGGGAAACAACTTCCGCCATACCCCGCTCCGGGATAGATGAAGGAATAGCCGATACGCGAATCGGAACCGATGCCCCGGCGCACGTTCTCAACGTCGACGTCGAGGGCGTCTCAGATACCCGCGATCTCGTTGATGAACGAGATCTTGGTGGCGAGCATGGCGTTGGCCGCGTATTTCGTCATCTCCGCGTCGCGCACGCCCATGAAAATGGTGCGTTCGTGGTTGCGGTTGAACGGGGCGTAGAGCCGGCGCATGATTTCGGCCGCTTGCCCTTGCTGGTCGTCCACGCCGATAACGATGCGGTCGGGTTTCATGAAATCTACGACCGCCGCCCCCTCCTTGAGAAACTCGGGATTGCTGACGACGTCGAACTTGAAATCCGCGCCGCGCTTGTCGAGCTCCTCCTGAATGGCTGCACGCACCTTGTCGGCAGTCATCACGGGAACCGTGGATTTGTTCACGACCACGACGTAACCCGAAAGATTCTGCCCGATTTCGCGGGCGACCGCCAACACATGCTGGAGATCGGCTGAGCCGTCCTCGCCTTGGGGTGTGCCCACGGCGATGAAATAGACGTTGGACTCGGCCATGGCCTCGGGAAGCGACGTCGTGAAACGGAGCCTTCCTTCGGCATAGTTATTGAGGACCATGGGCTCAAGGCCCGGTTCATGGATGGGAACCTTTCCCTCATTGAGCATCTGGACGATTTCCGGCCGCTTGTCCACGCAGGTGACGGGGATGCCCATTTCCGCGAAACAAGCACCGGTGACGAGACCGACGTAGCCGGTCCCCACGATCGTGATCCGTTTGCCTTCCTGATTTTCCATTGCAACTTCCTCCTTCTCCCTTGGGGTTTTTGCCTTAAAAAAGGCGCTGTTGATGCTTGAGTTTTCAAAACAACTCTTTGGATAATAGCATATTTAAGCCTTTTAGTCAAGCGAAAAACGCGCCCGTTGCCAGGCGCGTTTCCGGTTGAAAAACGAATTCTTGTTATATCTTCACCTGCTGATATTCGGACCTATCCCCTCTTCCGATCGCGTAATATTCGAATCCTTCCTCTTTCATGACCGGTATGTCAAAAAGGTTCCTTCCGTCGAAGATCACCGGATTTTTCAAGAGACTCTTAAGGCGTTTGAAATCCGGCGAGCGGTATTCCTTGGTTTCAGTGGCGATGATCAGAGCCTCGCATCCGTCCAAAATCGCATATTTGTCATGCTCTTCATATGAAACCCCTTCACGCCCGGAAAGATAAACCTCCTTGGCTTCTTCGACCGCCAACGGATCATAGGCGATGACTTGCGCGCCCCTTTTGACAAGTTCGTCCACGATGGTAATCGAGGCGGATTCGCGCATGTCGTTCGTGTTGGCCTTGAAAGCCAATCCCCAAAGGGCGAATTTCTTGCCTGCAAGGTCCTCACCGAATTTGGCGATGACTTTTCTCGGAATAACCGTTTTCTGATAATCATTCACTTCCTCGATCGCACGCAGGAGCTTGAGATACGGCTCAGGAAGTCCGAGTTTTTCGGATGATTTGACGAGCGCCTTCACGTCCTTGGGAAAACATGACCCACCGTAACCGCAACTTGCATGCAAAAAGCTGTTGCCGATCCTCGGGTCGCTTCCCATCCCTTCCGCGACATGCTCCACGTCCGATCCGAGAAGCTCGGAAATCGCCGCGATAGCATTGATGTACGATATCTTCATCGCCAAGTTCGTATTGGAACTGTATTTGATAAGCTCGGCCGCCCTGACTCCGACCCTGTGGAAACGGTCCACGCTCATCATGAAAGGCTTGTAGAGCTGGTGCATCTTTTCGGCGACCTCGTCATTGTCCGTACCCAGCACGACTCGGCTCGGTTCCATCATGTCTTTGACCGCCCGTCCCTCCGCCATGAACTCGGGATTGCTGACCACGTGGAATTCGATATTCTCGCCGCGTTTGTCCAATTCCCCCTGGATGATCGCTTTGACCCTCTCAGCCGTTCCGACCGGAACTGTCGACTTGTCGGCCACGATCAAAGGATGCTTCATGCGGCTTCCGATTTCCCGCGCCACTCCCTCGACATAACGAAGATCCGCGCTTCCGTCGTCTCCCGGAGGGGTCCCGACGGCGATGAAAACGATCTCCGCATTCGCCAAAGTCTCATCATAATCGGTCGTGAAGTGGAGAAGCTTGTGCTCCGCTCCTTTTTTGACCAAAGATTCCAAGCCGGGCTCTTCGATCGGAAGGATGCCGTTCTTGAGCCCTTCGATTTTCTTCGCGTCCGTATCAAGGCACCAGATTTCGTTTCCCATCTCGGCGAACGCCGCCGCCAAAGGCAATCCCACAAAACCGATCCCCACAACTCCTACTCGCATATAATTTTTAATTTAAAATTTTAAATTTCAATTGAAATCCCAATGTCTGAATTTTAAAACTTAATTTTTCTGTTTTTCAATAGATTGCACGATTTTTGAAAAAATAAGTGTTAACTCGTGAACCTCCTTCAGATAAGTTTTGCAATCCTCAATAGTTTCCGGAACAGCCTTCAAGATAAGCTGAAGCCAATATTTCGTTTCCTTTGCCTCTTTTTTGCAAATATAAATCTTATTCTTAAAATCCTTCTTGGAACTTGCTCCGTTGGCCTCACAATAATTCGCTCCGATACTGGTCGCACTTCGAACAAGTTGACTGATAAGCGGAGTTGTAATAACGTCTTTTTTTATTCTCGAAACAAAGATTATTACATTCTCACTGAATTTCAAAGTTCTTTCCTCTAAATCGTATTGTTTTTCATTTCCACTCATTTCTAAATTTAAAATTGATTTAAAATTATAAATTTAAAATTTAAAATTATCAATTTGAAATTATTGTTCGATAATTTCACGAACGTTGTAATTCATCTTCCCGTGATTTTTGTAATAATTCTTCACGATGATGTCAGCCAAAAGACCGGATACGAAAAGCTGGATGCCGACCAGAATCATGAAAAGTCCGACCAACGGCCAGATCCTTTCCGAAAGCGAAGCCCCGAAGATAACCTTCTCGACGGCCATCCAAGCGAGCACCGCGAATCCGAGAAGCGAAAGGAACACCCCGCTTCCTCCGAAAAGATGGAGCGGCCTGTTGGAATATTTGCGCCAGAACCAGACGGAGACCATGTCGACGACGCCTTTGACCCCCCTTTTCCAGTTATACTTCGTCTTGCCGTGGACCCTCGGATGATGTGAGACCTTGACTTCCCCCACGGTGTATCCCTCCAATTGCAAAATGGCCGGCATGAAGCGGTGCATCTCCCCGAAAAGGTCGACCCCTTCGAAACATTCGCGCCTATAGGCCTTGAGCGAGCATCCGCTGTCATGGATACTGTCCTGGATCAGGATCTTGCGCAAAAGGTTCGCGGCGCGTGAAGAAAGGTGTTTGGAAAGCGTGTCCTTTCTTTGCCATCTCCAACCGGAGACGACGTCGAAACCTTCCTTCATCTTTTCCAGAAGAAGCGGGATGTCGTTCGGATCGTTCTGCAAGTCCCCGTCCATCGTGATAACCACGTCACCCTTGGCGGCTTTGATGCCCGCATCGAACGCCGCGGTCTGGCCGAAATTCTTGCGAAACTTGATGAGCCGGAGCGGAGAAAGACCCTTGCATTCTTCGACCGTCTTGTCTTTGGATCCGTCATCGATGAAAATCACTTCGAATCCTTTTCCGAGTTTCGAACACGCCTCGACGATCCTGCGGTGAAGTTCCCTCACATTCCCTTCCTCATTGTACAGCGGCACGACCACCGAGATCTCCTTTTTCCCTTCTTCCATAAATTTTCTTTTGCAGTCCCTGGCCTTTGATGTTTTTAACCTCAATGACAAGTGACCGGTGACAAGTGACTTATTTATTTCTCTCCCTATTTTATCCCTTTTTCAAATCCTACGCAAACCCCTCCCGATCAGTTTGCCCTATAACCGATGACTGATGGCCAATGATCCATAGCGCCCCTCCCTTGTTCACTTACACCCGCTTCCGTGATATAATATGAAGGTAGTTTTGAAACAAATAGACGCCGTCCCACGTACATGAGAAACGTGAGCCGCTCTAATAATTAAAAAACAAAAAAATGAGCAAGAAGAAGACCCTGTTCGCGATCACGATGGTCGCAGCCATGCCTTTGGCGTTCGCCCATGCGAAACCGCTCAAGGCGGAAGAAGTGACGACCCAAGTAACCACGCAAGATGAGGCGACCAAGACGAGGGCGCAGATCATCGAAGAAAAAAGGGCACAAGTGGAAGTGAGGAAAACGGAACTCGAAACCAAAAGGATCGCACAAAAAGACGCGCTCGCGCAAAAAAGATGCGAAGCGGCCCAAAAGAGAATTTCGACCAAAGCGAAACAGCTTGAAAACAACCGCAAGATGTACCAAACGGTTTATGGCAACATGGACTCCAGATTGGACCGCCTAGTGCAAAGACTGGACGACGCCAAACTCGACACGGGAGAACTCAAAGCCGACCTTGCGACGCTCGACGGCATGATAGCGAAACTCTACGCGGACTATGACGCTTTCATCGCTTCTTTCAAAGCCAGCGAGACCGACGCCTGCGCCTTGACCAAAGAGGACTTCAAGACCCAATTCGAAGGAGTGAGGGCCCAAGTTGAACTTATCAGGAAGGACCGCGCGGCCATCAAGGATTTCTTCAATTCGACGATCAAGCCCGATCTGCAGGCCTTGAGATCGCAACTCTCAGACGAAGTGAAAGCTGAGAAAACGGAAGCGGTGAAGACCAAGACCAAAGGCAAAGTGAAACAGGACGACGGATCACAAACCGGAACGGAGGTGGAAGCGGAAACCGAAACGGAGACAACCGAAACCGAGCCCGTTGAAACCGAAACGGAGACAACCGAAACCGAACAAGACTAAGATAAAAATAAAACAAAAAAATTATGTCTAAAAAAAGAATCATTCTGGTGACAGCCCTTCTCTTGCTGATTCTCGCCACCGCCGCCTTCTTCGCTTCATCCTTGATGAAGAAATCTTCACCCGAGACCATGGAGAAGAAAACCGGACTTGAAACCGTCGCACCATCGGAAGATAACGACGGCCAAATGACGGAAAACGTCCTGGCACCCCTCCCGACCGACAACAAGCAGGCCATCGACGCGGAAATCCAAAACATCGACGCCGAAATAAACTCGGCCATCGAAACGGACCTCGGCGAACTTGAAGGCATCGAAGAAAGCCTCTAAGGAAAACTACGCTGCAAAAAAACCGCTCCTTCACGGGAGCGGTTTTGTTTTTTCAAAACTTCCCTGGAAGATAACACCGCGTCAGCAGGTACTTATTCATACGGACAGAAATGTCGAATTATGGAATTTTTATGGAAAAATTAACCTCCTATTGCGTCATAGCATTGTTGGCCATATGCACGATGGTGTTTTTCAATTATTCCGGAAAATCGCAAATATTAGGTATCGCGAAAGAAAACACCGACTATTTCCCCTTCAAGGAATATGCCCTGCCGGATTTTCCGAATAACACCTGCACCATCACCGATTATGGGGCTACGACCGATCCGTTAATTCTCAACACAAGGCCTATCCAAGCCGCCATAGACGACTGCAGCAAGGAAGGCGGCTCGGTCATCATACCCGAAGGAAAATGGTTCACCGGAGGATTGAAAATGAAAAGCCATGTGAACCTCAAAATTTCCAGGGGGGCTGAGTTGGTTTTCAGCACGAATCCCAAAGACTATCTTCCGGCGGTTTTCACCAGACTCGAAGGCCTGGAGCTATACAACTATTCCCCATTGATCTATGCGGACGGCATCGAAAATGCGGCCATAACGGGAAAAGGCAGATTGAACGGCAAGGGCGATGAATGGGAGAATTGGAGGGATGAAGAAAAAGATTCCCTGGAGAAAGCTTATGAAATGGCCCAGAACGATGTCCCGGTCGCCAACAGGATTTTCGGAAAGGAAAAATATTCCCTGCGCCCCTCCTTCATCCAATTCGTGAATTCGAAAAACATCTGGCTGGAAGATTTCACTTTGACTGATGGTCCGAAATGGGGCATCCATCCGCTATACAGCGAAAACGTATTCATCAGTAACGTAAAAATAAAAACCGACGGACCTAATTCCGACGGGATCGTCATCGATTCGTCAAAAAACGTATTGGTTGAAAACTCCGTCTTGGAAACAGGTGACGACTCGATAGCCATCAAATCCGGGCTGGACAATGACGGCTGGAGGGTCAATAGGCCTTCCGAAGACATAATAATCCGCGATATCGAAATCAACGATGGGCATAGCGGGGTTGCGATCGGCAGCGAGATGTCCGGCGGAGTGAGAAATGTCCTCGTGCGGAACCTGAACATCGACGACGTCGACCGCGGCATACGCGTCAAGTCGCTCAGAGGGCGTGGCGGCTTCGTCGAAAACATCTGGATTGAAAAAATAATCATAAAAAAAGCCGACCGCGTCGGGATCGAGATAGACCTCACCTATGACTCCTCCACCGTGGAGTCCGAAGCGGAAAAAATCCCAGTCGTGAAGAACTTCCAGATAAAAGACGTGCGCATCGAAGAAACCCAACGACCCTTGCGCCTGGAAGGGATCGGGGCGATCCCGATTGAAAAGGTGTTATTCTCAAACATAACCACCGAAAATTCCGAGGAAGGAATTTTGGTGAGGAATTCCAAAGATGTGGAATTTCAAAACGTGACGATGGAAAAACTCGAGAAAAAGCCGTTGTTCGATATCGAAAATAGCGAAAATATAAGCCACTGACGGTTCTAAGTGGAAAAATCGAATATCGTTTTTCAATTTTTCAAAATAAAGATGGAATGATTGAGAAAATCCTCCCTATGCACGATTTCATGGTCCTTTATTTTTTGACCGGGATGATATTGGCGCGGACCTTTTTCCTTTATGTAAAATATGGGAATACCATTGTCAGGATCCATTCCATCCTCTCCCCCTCCGCTATAAATCGACCCCAACGTGTTTTTCAGTAGAACAAGTTTGTTGGCACCAGCATTATCCACAAAATAACTTATGGGTTTATGGTAACGAACGAATAACTCCTTGTCCCCTGAAAAATACACCATTTCAGATCCATCCATGGAGGACGATATGAATTGCGACATTCTTTCTATTTCTCCAAGCGTACTGTTTCTTGAATTATTTTCGTCGCCGCTCCAATAACGGCCAGCTGCGGAATAATCCTTGGCCATGGAACAAAAACCCAACATCGCGACCATGGCGAGCGAAATTCCGACTCCGATCTTTTTGGATTTGATAGCAAGGAGTTTTTCTATCAATAAGCCCAGCAACACGAACGGTACGAAGAAAAGAATTATGAAATAACCGGTCTGCATGATTCCGGCCACGGGAATCAAAACCAAAAAAGAAAGCGCATTGAACACGATAACCAATCCCAAAAAATTCTTCTTTCTTTTGTCCCTTTCAAACCCGAATCCCTGGATCAACAAAAAATAACCGACCATGGAAAAAGCCATGCCGAAAAAAACTATTCCGTAATAGGCATATTCCTGGAATGACTCAGGTTTTGGCAATCCGAACACGTCCTCACAATTCACATTCTTGCTGTTCTCCTCAACTTGTAACGATGAGACCAAAGATGAAACTATGGTGAAATTTGCCTGCATCTGGCATGCCGCTATCAGATATGCGCTTTCGGCCGGATTACTGTCCGAATTGCTCTTGAGCCCGGCAAGGAAACTTTTGGAATTACCCCATCCTGAATTAAATTCGTAAACCAATTGGCTGGCATTCAAGGCCAATGAAATAGCCAGAACGACGACGATCATTTTCCCGACATTTGCAAATTTTTTTCTAAAAAAATACGCTAAGGCAAAAAGAGACATTATCGGCATGATTACAAGGGTCGTAGCGTGCAACTGCACGCCTATCCCCATACTTACTCCCAACAAAACGCTCCAACCCAAACCGCTTTTACCCTCCCCTTCCGCTATTTTCAGCAAAGAATATAAATATAGGAGCAGAAAAAAAGGAATCAGGTTCGGATTAGAAGAGAAACGCGCACTTATGACCATGAAATAGGACATGCTCATCAATGCCGTAACAAGCAGTGAAATCCTGCGGTTGAAATATTCCCGTAAAAAAACAAAGAGAAGCGGAATGGTCAAAATTCCAGCAAATAAAGTGGGGTATGCCATCTTATCCGGAGCGTCCCCGAAAGCCATAGCCGAAAAGTACGAAAGGTAATAATACGCCGGCCCCAACTTGAACGTAGTCGTGTTTGCTTTCGGCCCCAAGAGAGGCAATGGGACATCCTCCTCTATGGCGGAACTTATTATTCTCGCATCCCTGGACTGATCGCCACTGAATCTTAGCCAGTCGTGGAATTCATATGTCCGCAGAAAAACCCCCGCCGCCAAGATAAGCGCAAAAACTATCACGAATTTTCTGTCCTTTTTGATTTTCAAGATAAGTGAGCGAAATAAAAGCTTGCCTCTATTTCCGAGCGAGCGCAAATAACGAATAAATTTAACATTCCGCGGCTTGCCCTGGGGCAAATACTGATTTATTTTTTCTATATATTTTCGCATTTGTTTATCAACAGCCTGCCACGACGAAAAGGAAAAGACGCGGACTGGGCTGCTGGGTATTTATAAGCATTCAAAAGTCTTCTTGATTATACCAGATGGGTCTTCCCGGTCAAAAGAAAAGCCGGGCTTTTCAGCTCGGCTCGAAATTGAGGCACAGATTCCTGTGGCGCGCGACAACCCTCCTAAGATTGTTAGCGCATTCTTTGGCATTTTCCTCCCAATCCAGGATTTCCTTCGGGTTTACCGGAAGGAATTCAAAGCATTCTTTTAGATCTTTGACCGCGGCCAACAGGTTCAGGATGACCTGCTGTTTTTCGTCATCGGCGATTACCAGGAGCTTTTTCAGAAGCCTTTCTGGATCATTGAGCTCTTCGATACCGATTTCGAAGATGCGCTTATCCCAATGCTCCCTGGTGATTCCCATGGCCAAAGCCAGCACACAACCCTTCTTTGCGGAATAATATTCCTCCAATTGCCCGATTCTCCATCCTACTTCCCGGTGGAACTCCTTTTTTCCATCGCAAAATGACTTAAAGCATTTGCAAAACCCGACAAACATGATTGCGGCCAAAAATTCCATGATGGCGACCTCCTCTCTATTCAAGGGATTATCATAAGGAAAATACCGATATTAAGAACTGTTTCCATTATAGCACACCGCCTAATATCACATTATATCATATTTTAATCAAAAAATCAATACCATGCCCCGCCCTCACCTTCCAAAAATAAAGAAAAAGTGCTATAATCTTGAAGGAAAGCGCAATAAAATTAATATAAAAAATATGTTGAAGAATATTCCAAAATCAACGATTGCGGTTATTTCAATAATGACATTAATCACCGTCTTAATGACTTATATCGCTTTTAAAAACAGAAGCGTTGATATCAACAACATCCAAGAAGAGCAGATGATCGAGGAACAACTGGACCTCGATGACCAAGACAACAGCGATGAAACGGAAAAAGCTGTTTCGGAAGAAGAAGGCCTAAGTGGAAAAATAGATATGGAAAACTCCGCGGCATAAACCGATGCTTTACTAACTAATTGCCTTTGCTATACTTAAATGAGCTTAAATCCTATACGCTTCATGCGTTTTTTTAATTAAAATGGGTGACGAAAACGCCAAAAAAATATTCATAGCCATCCCGGCCTTCAATGAAGAAAAAGTCATCCAGGATGTCATCAAAGAAGTAAGGGCTGCCGGATACCGAAACATAGTCATCGTTGATGACGGAAGTTCCGACAACACCCAACAAAAAGCGGCTGAAATGGGGGTAGTCGCGATCAAACACAAGATAAACCGCGGCAAAGGAGCTGCCACCAAAACCGCCATCGAAGCATGTAAGCTGCTGGATGCCGATATTATCGTGACGATGGACGGCGACGGACAGCATGATCCGAAAGACATAGATAACTTGATTTCCCCCATCCTCACAGAAGGGTACGAGGTGGTTCTCGGTTCCAGATTGAAAAATCCGCAAGGCATGCCGGGTTATAAAATAATCCAAAACAAAATCGGAAATATGCTGACCTGGTTCCTATTCGGACTTTGGGTGACGGACAGCCAATCAGGTTTCCGCGCCTATTCGCGCCACGCGGCCGAAGTCATCAACACGCGCGGGGACCGCTATGAATATGACAGCGAGGTGATCCGCGAAATATACGTCTATAAACTGAAGTACGAAGAGATTTCCATCAAGGTCCGCTATACGGAATATTCCATGGGAAAACTTCACAAGCAAAGCTTGATGAACGGGATCATAACCCTTTATAAGATGCTTTGGAGATTAATTTCTTAAAAAAATAATTATGACCATCCACGTTTACCAGATCATCATGATCCTAGTCGCGATCGTAATGATATCACAAGGAGTAAAAAACTATATCCGCGGAAGAAGCGGGCAAACCCTCTACAAGCTGGCCATCCGCATAGTAGTCTGGGGAGGAATGGGGTTGATCGCGATCTTTCCGGACTTCAGCAATTTCCTGGCCAACATCGTCGGTATAAAAGGCAACATCAACGCGGTCATACTGACCGGATTCATCCTGACCTTCCTGATGATTTTCAAACTGCTCTCCGCGATCGAAAGATTGGAGCAGCAAATATCGGAAGTGACCCGCGATGACAGCCTGAAGGAATTAAAAAGCGAAAAATGAAAATCTTAGTAATCGCACCATACTACCCTCCCCACATCGGGGGCTTGGAGAACTATGCGGCCGAACTCAATAAGCGGCTAGCTTCGGAAAAGATAGACGTGACCGTTTTCACTCCGCACTTGCCGACGGATTCTCCTGCGAATGAAACTCTTTCCGGCGATATGAAAATCGTCCGTTTTCCGGCTTTCGAAATCATCCATAACTACCCCGTGCCGAAATTCTGGTCCCGTGCTTTCCGGAAAGGACTATCCGGACTGAAAAAAAACGATTTCGATTGCGTGGTTTCACACACGCGCTTCTTTTTGACTTCGCTCATAGCGTTCCGGTTCTCCAAAACACAAAAAATAAAATGGGTGCACATTGAGCATGGTTCCGATTTTGTCAGCATCCGCTGGCCTTTCGATTGGATATCCAGGGCTTACGATCACACCTTCGGAAAGCTGGCACTGAACAAAGCGGACGAAGTTATTGCCATATCGGAATCGGTGGCCAAGTTCGTCCGAAAACTTGCCCCCAAAACAAACCCGGCCGTGATTTACAGGGGGTTTGACGCACGCGACTTCGAAATGCGCGATTCCGAAAAAGACACTGGCTTGAACGCCTTTAAGATCATCTTCATCGGCAGACTTATAATCGGCAAAGGCGTGAATTACCTTCTGGAATCCCTAACTCTCCTGAAAAACGAAAATTTCGAACTGGCGTTGATCGGAGACGGCCCGGAAAGAGAAGCCCTTGAAGATTTTATTGAAAAATCAGGACTGGAAGACAAAGTCAGGTTTCTGGGTCCACTTCCCCATTTTGAAGTCATGAACGAGCTTGTGGATTCCGATCTCTTCATAAACCCCAGCCTTAATGAAGGATTGCCGACGACGGTAATCGAAGCCGCATTTTGCAAAAAGCCGATTATCGCGACCAATGTGGGCGGAACCGGGGAAATCATCACCGACGGCATCGGCGGGTTTATCATAGAACCAAAAAACCCCGCAGCCTTGTCACGAAAAATCATGGAGATAATGACCGACCGCGACCTGGCAAAGAAAATGGGCGTCGCCGCGTTCGACGAGGTTTCCGGCAAATTCGACTGGAACGAAAATCTGCAAAAAATAATTTCCGTATTGAAAAGCGACGATGGGAAAAAATAATCCTGAAATCTCCGTTCTCATGCCGGTATATGACGTACCGGATGAATTTTTACGTCCCGCGATAGAAAGCGTCCTCGGACAAACCTTTCATGATTTTGAGTTGCTTATCGTGGACGACGGATCGGAAAGCGAACAATGCCGAAAGACCCTGGATGAATATGCGAAAAAAGACAGCCGGGTACGCATAATAAGAAACACCGGCAATATCGGACTGACCAAATCACTCAATGTCGGAATTTCCCAGGCAAGTGGAAAATATATCGCCAGGTTGGACGGCAATGATATTGCGCATCCCGAACGGCTGGAAAAACAAATCGGGCATATGCGCAAAAATCCGGATTGCTCCCTCTTGGGATCTTGGTCCGATATCATCGATGGAAACGGCAATCTGATCGGAAAGCAAAAATCTCCGATTGGATATTCCGCCATTAAAAAAGGAATCGTCGCGCAAAACCCCTTCGTGCATTCATCATGGTTTTTCCGAAAAGATATCGTCCGGCAAATCGGAGGTTACGACGAGGGAATGCTAAAAGCGCAAGACTACGATCTGGCTCTCCGCCTGACGGCCGGCCACGAAGTCGCGATCCTGCCGGAATTTCTCTGTTCTTACCGCTTCCTGGAAGACGGCCTGTCTTTCAAGAAAAACAAGGGGCAGGAAAAATATGCGCTCGCCGCCCGCAAGAACGCCCTGAAAAAATACGGCTATCCCAAAAGCGATTATTTAAAACTGCTGGTTCCGGAAATCATGCATTGGCTTGTCCCGTCTTTTGCCAAAAAATTTCTGATCAAGAATATCATATGGAAAATCTGAAAGATAAAAATTTGGCGTTGTTTCTGAATTACTACAGCGGATTGCAAGTCTGGGACAAGTTCGGCATGCTCAGCAGGGAAATATCGCTCTATAACAGATTGGCGGAAAAATTCAAAACCGTCTACATCTTCAGTTATGGGGGTGTGGGTGAATCGGAGTACGGGAAATATCTGAAAGGAAACGTGATAATCATTCCCAAGAGAATAAGGATTCCCGATGTGTTATACGAACCGCTTATTCCTTTGCATGCGGACATAATCCGAGGATGCGATATCTTGAAAACCAACCAAAACTCGGGAACCATAGCGCCTTCGATCGCAAAACTGATATACCGCAAAAAACTCGTAGTCCGAAGCGGCTATATCGGTTCGGAATTCGCCAGACTCAACAAACTGCCTCTCTACGCCAAACTCTATTTCTTTCTGGCGGAAAATATCTCCTACCGATTTTGTGACAAAGCTTTCATTCCCAAAAGCGATTTCGACACTCTCAAAAGCAAATACCCTTTTCTGAAAGACCGGCTAGTCGGAATGAACAACTTCATAGACACGGATCTTTTTATAAAAAAAGAATTGCCCAAGAAATATGATATAATTTATATCGCCAGATTCGACGCCAAGCAGAAAAACCACCAAGGGCTTCTTGAGGCGGTAGCGGGACTAGGACTGAAAGTATTACTGATAGGAAGGGGCTCGGATAAGGAAAAAATGATAGGCGAAGCGGAAAGAAAAAACACCAAATTGGAAATAATCGAAAGGGTTTCCAATGAAGAAATCCCGAATTATTACGGCTCTTCTAAAATATGCGTCTTCCCTTCCCTTTTCGAAGGAAATCCCAAAGCGCTGCTGGAGGCGATGAGCTGCGAAATGCCGATCGTTGCCTGCGAAATGCCGGGCATCGGAAATCTTATCGAGAACGGAAAATCCGGACTCCTTTCCGAACCGAAGGACGATTTGATCAGGAAAAACATCCTGAAACTCCTGGATGACCAGGAACTGGGCAAGGAGCTTGGTGGAAATGCGAGAAAATTCATATTGGAAAATTATTCCCTGGACAATATTTTCACCAAAGAAACCGACATTTATAAAAATCTATTTAGAAAATGATGTTTTTAATTCAAGAAATGTTCCGGTCTTTCATCCTTACCGACAAGATAAAAATCGGCTACGTATTCGAGGGCTTGCCCCTGCCCTACAATCGGATAATGCCTTCCACTAGGCTGCGGGTTTACGACATAATAAAGTCATTCGCCAATGACAATGATTTTTTCGTGGAAATCTACAAGCCCTGGAAAAAATATGATTTGGTCGTTTTTCAAAAGAAATTCGACGAATCGGCCAATTCCCTGGCCAAAAAACTGAAAGCGGGAGGGGTTAAAATCGTCCTGGATATTAATGTGAACTATTATGACAAATCATTTCTAAATGAGGATCCAAAATTCCAAAACCGCGATGTCATGAACTTTACTGAAATATGCGACGGCGTAATCACCACCACGGAATACATCCGCGACTACGTACTCGGGCTATTCCCGAATAAGAACGTCGCTTGCATACCGGAAAATATCGATGGGAAATTCTTTGAGAAAACCAAGCTTGGCGAAAACACTCCTCTCAATCTGACCTACGTGGGATATTCAACTAAAGCTTCCGAAATATTGCATATCCGGGACATACTCGAAGGATTACGCAAAAAACACGCCTTCCGCCTCCTGTTCATATGCGAAAAGGATCCGAAAATCCGAATGGATGGGATCGAAAGCGTCTTCGTCAAATATGACCAAAAAAAGATACACCGCCAATTGCTGGACGGCGATATAGCGATATACCCGCGCGACTTATCCAACGGATAT
>Ga0076223_107_pt1 | contig 34082 bp, 33 predicted proteins | sample RifGroE2_FD_67847 | JGI IMG/M metagenome (GOLD analysis project Ga0076223, IMG submission 67847) | Parcubacteria (Moranbacteria) bacterium GW2011_GWE2_47_10 | reverse complement strand
TGAGCATCGGGCGGGTCACAAAAGGTGACCCAGGAAACACGAAGGCTCACAGTTTTTTAAATTTTCGAAGAAAATAAGTATGGAGGTGTGGCCGAGTGGTTGAAGGCAACAGTCTTGAAAACTGTCGTGCCCGAAAGGGTACCGTGAGTTCGAATCCCACCGCCTCCGCAAGAATGATATGAAGTGAGTGGGATGAGAAGCTTGTGCCCCGGAGGGGTAAATCCCACCGCCTCCGCAAGAATGATATGAAGGGAGTGGGATGAGAAGTTCATGCCCCGGAGGGGTAAATCCCACCGCCTCTGCCGTTTGGATTGGATTTGAAAAAATATAATGGAAAGGTGGCTGAGAGGCCGAAAGCACCACACTGCTAACGTGGCAGGGTTTAACCGCCCTCGAGGGTTCGAATCCCTCCCTTTCCGCCAATAGCAAAAGAATCCCCCAAGAGGGATTCTTTTGCTATTTTGTACAGAATGAATAAGGGATTCGAAGGGCGCGCCAGGAAAGGGGTCGGGAAAACGTGAGTTTTCCCGGGGTGGAAATGTTAAAACCGCAAGGTTTTAAGGAGCGCGAAAGTGCGACCGCCCAGGCCCGAAGGAGAATCCCTCCCTTTCCGCAGATATTAAAAAGAACCATAACGGTTCTTTTTAGTTTTGAGTGCATATTTTATTGTGCTATATTTAATTTGTAATCTTATTAGGGTTAACAGCATGTCTTTCGATTTGAAGAAGGCGAGAACGATCACGCATCAGGAAAAGGAGGAAATAGCGGATGCTTTTGAATATGAGGCTCCGGAGCAAGAGCCGGCGAAAAGGTCTTCGGACGGACGGATTTCCTGGACGGCTCCCGAATATGAGGTTTATGAAAAAAGCACGGTCTGGTATCTCGGAGCCGCTTTGATAATTTTCGCGATAGCCACCTATGCCATGGTGACGGAAAGCCCGATCATGGCGATCACTTTCATATTGATAGGCGTGGTCGGTTATCTGTATCTTCAGAAGGATCCCAGGACTTTGGATTTCAACATCGATCACCGGGGCATAAGGGCGGGCAGGGAACTTTATGAATATGACAATATGGACTCCTTTTGGATTTTCTATGATCCTCCGCACACCAAAACCCTGAGTCTCCGCACCAAAGCCTCCATGATCCCGTTCGTGCACATACCGATAGCCGACGAGGATCCTTTGGTCATACGTGAAATTTTATTGGAATACCTGCCGGAAATAAAACAGGAACCGAATTTCGTGGACGCCCTGGAAAGATTCCTGCATATATAACAAGAAGGATCTTTATTTCCGTGGAAAATACGGATAGTTGCTTTTATCCGCATTTTATCGTATATTGTATTTTGTCGGTAAAATTTGTCCTTGTAGCTCAGTGGATAGAGCGTTTGGTTGCGGTCCAAAAGGTCGCAGGTTCGATTCCTGCCAAGGACACATATAAAATATATGTTTTCGGAGTGGGTGAACCGTTTCGCTCACGTCAGGAATCGAAAGCCGGAACGATGCGTGAGTTTGTCCGCCAAAAGGACACATGGATAATTTCTAGTTCAAATTTTTGTAAGATATGGAAAAACCGGGGGGCGGTTTTTTTGTTATAAAAACAAAACCAAATGAATTTCTCCAAAGAAAAATGGATCATCATCCTGACCATACTTGTCGATGTCATCGGCATAGGGATAGTCATTCCGGTGCTTCCTTTTTATGCGGAGAGTTTCGGTCTTTCACCCTTTCAGATGTCGTCTCTTTTCGCCGTTTTCGCACTCTTTTCGTTTTTCAGCGCACCTTTTCTCGGAGCGCTTTCCGATAAGATCGGAAGAAGGCCGGTGTTGATTTTGAGCATCGCCAGCACGGCCATCGGCTGGTTTATTTTCGCTTCCGCCAAAAATCCGTTGTTTCTCTTTGTCGGAAGGATCGTCGACGGAATCGCGGCGGGTAATTTTCCGATCGCCCAAAGCTATATCTCCGACATTTCCAAGGATGATAAGGAACGGACTTCCAATCTCGGGGTGACCGGCGCGACTTTCGGCATAGGATTCATTATCGGTCCGGCGATCGGAGCCGCTCTTAGTACCGTTTCCCCGGCGCTTCCTTTTTGGGTCGTGGGGGTGCTTGCGACCGTCAACGCGATTGCGGCTTATTTTTTCCTTCCGGAAACCAACGGAAAGCTGGACAGGGAGAGGAAACTCGAATTCAACCCGTTGCTGCCGTTGATCCGCGCGGTCAGGGAACCCCTTTTCAAGGCCCGGTATGTCGCTTGGTTCTTTTTCGGCTTGGCTGTGGCCGGAATGCAAGCTACATTCGCGATTTATATGCATGACAGGTTCGGGTTCAGCTCTTCCTTGATAGGTTATGTCTTCACGGGCATGGGAGTGATCATGATCTTCAATCAGGGATTCGCCTTGAAAAGATTTTGGCTCAAGAATTTCAAGGAATCGTCTTTGGAGCTTTGGCCGTTTCTTTTTTTCTCGATCGGTTTTTTCTTGATGAGTGCGGAGAGCCTGGCCTTATTTTTTCTGGGACTTCTGGTGATGGCTTTCAACCAATCCATTTTGAGGGTAATCGTCACGAGCAGGGTCGCCGGATTTGCGGGACCGACGAGGAAAGGGGAGGCTCTCGGGGCGATGTCTTCGATCATGTCGGCGGCTATGATAGTCGGACCCATGATTGGGGGAGCGCTTTTTGAAATCAACGCGAGCTTCCCTTTCCTGTTCAGCGCGTTTTCGATCATGGCCGCTTTTTTAGTGATGAAAAAATTCAGGAAGGATATTCCGGAGAAGAAAACGGAGGAAAGTTCAGAGGATGCCGCGGTAACGGTGTGATTTCCGCGGATTCGTTTCCGGAGACTTGCTTTATTTTTTAGCAGGATTATAATTTTGAAAGTGTGGAACCTTCCAATTTCCGAATAGCAGGACTTTCTGGCTTTTCTCAGCCCTTCGAACAAAACAAAGAAAAGCATATGCCCGGAGGCATATGTTTTTTTAATTTGTTTTGAAACTACGAACCATATGGACAAGGGATTCTTGAAGGAGAAATTGAAGAGTAATTGGAAATCGGGGATAACGGTCTCTTTCGTGTCGTTGCCGCTTTCGATCTCGTTGGCCGTCGCGGCAGGGGCCACCCCGCTCATGGGGGTGATTACCGCCATTTGGGCCGGGCTCGTCGCTTCCGTTTTGGGCGGAAGCAACTACAATATCGTCGGGCCGACCGGGGCGCTGTCCGGGATATTGGTCGTATACGCGCTTTCCTATGGAGTCTCCATCCTGCCTTTGCTGGCGATCCTTTCCGGACTCTTCATCTTGCTGGTGTATGTCCTGAAGTTGGAAAGATATATCATCTTCATCCCTTCGAGCGTGATCCACGGATTCACTTTGGGGGTGGCGTTCATCATCGCCTTGGGCCAACTTAATTTCGCCCTGGGCATGGCCGGCCTCGCCCAGCACGAAAGGTTCATCGCCAATATCCAAGAAACCCTTTCAAACTTGGAAAAGGCCAACTTGGCCGCGGTCGTTTTGTTTTCGGCGTGCTTCTTTTTTCTTTTGGTGTGGCGCAGGTTTTCGGTGAAGATCCCGGGAGTCATCATCGTCGCTCCCTCGGGCATACTTTTGGGATATTTGTCGCAAGAAGGCCGTATAGCGGTCGACCTTCAGACCCTGTTTTCCAAATTCGGGAACATTTCCGGAAAATTGTGGGCGGTTCCCGATTTCAATTTCGTTTTCAACAAGGGGATTTTTATCGGAGCCATGACTATAGCTTTGGTGGCTATTTTGGAAACCCTGCTTTCCGCCAAGATCGCTGACGGCATGACCAGGACCAAGCACAACACCAGGAAAGAGGTCTTGGGCGTGGGCGCCGCGAACATAGCCTCCGGAATTTTCGGAGGCATTCCGGCGACGGCCGCTTTGGCCAGGACCGCCCTCAATATCAAGAGCGGGGCTGACCACAAGGTTTCCGCCGCCGTCAGCAGCGTTTTTATCGCCGTCATTTCACTGATACTTCTGCCGTTTTTCAAATACCTCCCTTTGGCGGCCGTGGCGGCCATCTTGGTTTTCACCGCGGTGCAAATGGTGGAGAAAAAGCATTTCCTGCATCTTTACAAGCATGACAAATCCGCATTGTTCCTGTCCCTGTTGGTCGCCGTCGTGACCGTCGTCGAAGACCCGATCGTCGGAATCCTGGTCGGAGCCACTATCGCCCTGTTGGTTTTCGCCAACAACATGTCGCGGGCCGAGACGGAAATAACCTTGAACAAGGACAAGCAGCTGATAAAGAGGATTAACTCGGCCCAGCTCCTGCACACCCGAAACCACGGGGACGTTCTGGTGTATAGGTTCGCGGGACAGCTTACCTATGTGAACGCCCAATCGCACATAAACAACATCTCCCTCATAAACGGGGAGACGAAGATAGTCATTTTGAGTTTCCGCAACCTCTTTTTCATGGATGTGGACGGCATGGGTTCCATACAGGAGATGGTTTCCATTTTGGAGGGCAAGGGAAAGCGCGTGATGCTCAGCGCCGTCAACGGTTTGGTCGCCAAACCGCTCAAAAAGGAAGGTTGGTTCCGGGAACTGGGCGAGAGAGGTTCGGTTTTCGCCAGCACGCAGGAGGCTTTGGAAAAATGCTGAAGATTTCGAAAGAAAAAATTTTACAATCGCGTATCTTGATGTATAATGGAGTCATGAATATTGGAAAATATTTATGAAGCGACCGAAATTTCTAACGCTCATCATGCTCCATCTGCTGTTCGTCTTTTTCGCATTTCTCGTGTACTTTTCGCAGTACTGCCTTTATATGGGGGACACGGCTGAAAATTTGGCGCGCGTTTACGCGATGTCGCTTTTCATTCCGAATGTGATAGGCATGACGGTGCTGTATTTTTCCTACCTGGCTTGGTTGCTGGGAGAATTTTCCAAGGGAAAGAAGATAAAATGGTTCAAGCTTCATATTTCCTACAACCTGTTGCTGATTTCCGGATTGTCGGTAGAATTGCTCCAAACGAAAAACGCTTCGATGGCCGATTCATTTTTCATCCTGGCCGAGACGGCCGCCATCCTCATCGCTTTGGTAATAATTTTTAACAAAAATAAAAAATATGGATATGCTCATTGCTAGTGTCAAAAACGTAAAAATAAAACCTTTGCTTTTCAGATTGTTCATGTCGCTTTCAGTAGCGATTTTTTTATCCGTCGTCCTGAAGGATTATTTGAAATAATTTTTTTATAAAATTTTCATGATAGAAGTGGAAAAGAAATTCCTGCTTTCCGGCGGGCAGGAGCTTTCGCTTGTCGAAGGGGCCGAATCCTTGGGGGAGCGGGTTTTCGAAGACGAGTATTTCGATGACGGGAAATATTCGTTGACTTCGCGGGACATGTGGCTGCGGAGGAGGAACGGCAGGTTCGAACTCAAGACCCCTCTTTTCGTGGACGGTTGCGAAAGGTCGGTCGACCAATATGACGAGCTGGAGAAAGAGGAGGAAATCAGGAGCGCCCTTGATATTCCGGAGTCGGGAAACCTTGAACAGGATTTGGCGAAAAAAAGTTTTTTCCCGTTCGCCAAGCTGACCACCACCAGGAAAAAATTCAAGAAAGACGGTTTCATTTTGGATTTCGACATCGTGGATTTCGGGGATTCCACTTACTCCATAGCGGAGGTGGAGAAGATGGTCGAAGACAAATCCCAAATGGAAAGCGCGGTTTCCGAGATTTTGGAATTCGCCCAAAAGCACGGTCTGGAGTCTGCCAGGGTGAGAGGGAAGGTGATCGAATATGTCAGAAGGAAAAACCCCGACCATTTCGGAGTCCTGATCGATTGCGGGATTTGCAACTGATTTTCCAAATAATATAACTTGGCAAAGTTAAAAGGCTTCCGCTATGGCGGAAGCCTTTGTTTCGGTGAGCTGGATGGTTTACCCGTCCGGATTGGTCGAGCTCTCGGGGTACAGTCCTGAAAGAGCGTTTTTCTCCTCGGAAGCTTCTTGCTCCGCAAGAGCTTCCCGGGCCTCTTTCAGAAGTTCTTTCTCTTGGCGCCATTGGTTCATTTTCTTACCGACGGCGCTTTTGAGCTCGGTCCAGTCCTCGGGCTTGGCGTATTCCTTGAGAACTTGGGTGAAGATGCAATTGACGATGTGCTCCCTTTCCTTCGTCGTCAAACGCAAGCCCTTGGTGTTTTTCTTGATCCCGTCCGCCACCTTTCGCGCTAACATCTCTACCAACTTTTGTGGAAATTCGGACATGCCTCGCCTCCATATGTGGGGTAGAATGGACATTTGTTAAAAAAACTGATTCTATCTATTATAGCACGTTTTGAGATATTTTGCAAGGGTATGGCGGAAAAGGCTCCAGACAAAGCAAAAGGGACCTTCCGATTTTTCGGATGGTCCCCGGAGCCGTAAATATTATACGGTAGCGGTTAGGGTGTCGTTATTGTTGACACCCTTGTTTGGTTTTTTGTTGGCGGCTTCGCTGGTGAGTACTCTGAGTCTTTCGAGTACCAGGGAAAGGACCATATTGCGGTCTTCCAATGCAAGATAGCCTTTCTTGAAAAGAGCGCGATGGCAGGCTATTTTTTGCGTGATTTTTTGGTCTTTTTCGTATTCCGCCAAGGCTTCTTCCGCGATATGTTGAAGCACGTTTCCTTCTGGGGCAACCTTCATTTGAGCCATGTGCGGATCCTCCTTAGGGTTATATGGTATGGGCAGTATCGCTTTTGCAACCACAAGACACCATAGCATATATCCGGATGTTTGGCAATGGCTGGATGGGGGAATAGGGGAATATTTATAATTTTAAATTAACCGATGGCTTATGACGGTTATCGGTTTCCTGTCTGGCCACCACGACCGCTAACACTTCGCGGGCACCTTTTCCCTTGAGGATCTTGGCGCACTCGAAAAGGGTGGCGCCGGTGGTGGCGACGTCGTCGACAAGAAGGATGTCCTTGCCTTTGATTTCCCGGGGTCGGATCACGGAAAAGGCGTTTTGGATATTCCTTTTCCTTTCCTGGTGGTTTTTTATTTTCATCTGGGCTGAGGTGTGCCTGGTCCTGGCGAGCACGTTTTCCTGAACGGGAATTTCAATTCCCGGAGCGATGTTTTTGCTGAGTTGTTCGGCCAGGAGGGCGGATTGGTTGAATCCGCGCCAGCGCAACCTTTTGGGGTGTAGCGGAACAGGCACGATAAGGTCGGGAAGCGGAAGGGACGAGGAGGTTATCTTTCCGGACATGATTTCAGCCAAAGGCATATGCAGATCCGGGACGAACCTATATTTGAACAGGTGGATCATCTTGGAAAGAGTCTTGTCTCGGTATGACGAGCAAACCAAAAGGCCGTCGAGCGACGACCTTTTTCTGCAATTAAAACAGGTTTTCCCATCCGGCGTGATCGCTTTCTCGCAAATGGGGCAGACTTGTTCCCCCCTGGTTTTTATTTTCGAAAGGCATTTTTCGCAAAGCCAATCTCCTTCTTTGCCGCAATTAAGACATCCGACGGGGAACAGCACGTCCAAAAAAAGCTTGTGCAGGGCGCACATTTTTTCGGAAAATTTTTTTTTGATATTTTGCATTTTATCCAGCTTTTTGCGGATCGGAAGATTTTCTTGTGGTGGGGGTTTTTACTTGGCTATTATCCTATCCTGTTTGATTTCCAGCGTTACGCTTTTTTTGTCCGGATTTTCCATGATGGATCTGGCTATTTCGGTTTCCACGAGATCCTGGATATTTTTCCTCACGAGCCTGGCTCCGTATTCCGCAGCCAGGCTTTTTTTCGTAATGAAGGCTTCTATTTTTTTGGAAAAATTCAAATCGATGCCGCGCTGCTCGCTTCTGCGGACGACGTTTTTCATCTCATTGGAAACTATTTTGGCCAATTCGTCTTCCGAAAGGGCGTCGAATATTATGATGTGGTCCAAACGGTTTATTATCTCCGGTTTCATATGTTGGGAAAGTTTCTTGACGACGTCGCTCTTGATGTCGTCGAACTTTTTGGAGAAGCTTTTCTTATCTTCCATCTGACGGAAGCCGAGTCTGGCGCTCTCGGTGAATTCCGAAGTACCTATGTTGGAGGTGAGTATGACGATGGTGTTTTTGAAATTGACTTGCCTTCCTTCGGCGTCCGTCAAAAGACCGTCTTCCAAAATTTGGAGCAGGATGTTCAGCACGTCGGGATGGGCTTTTTCGATCTCGTCGAAAAGGACCAGGCTGTACGGTTTGTGCCTTACTTTTTCCGTCAGGGTCCCGCCTTCTCCGTAGCCGACATAGCCTGCCGGCGCTCCGACGAGCCTGGCGATAGCGTGCTTTTCCGAGAACTCGCTCATGTCGATCTTGATGATGGAGTTTTCGGTGGCGAACACTTCGCGGGCCAGCATCTTGGCTGTCATCGTTTTTCCGACTCCGGTCGGACCGAGGAATAGGAACGAGCCCATGGGTCTTTCCGGATCGGAGATGCCGCTATGCGAACGCAAAAGCACTTGTGAGATCGTCTTGATGGCGCGGTCCTGCCCGATAATGTTTTTGGCCAGGTTTTTTTCTATGAAAGCCAATTTGGATTTCGTCTGTTGGGTCGATATCCTCTCCAGCGGGATTCCGGTTATCCTGGAAACGGTCATGGCTACGTCCTCTTTGGCGAGCGGGGAAGGATCTCCCTTGGAATCCTCCTGGCGCTTCCTGGTTTCGGAAATTTTCTTGAGGATGGCCGACTCTTTTCTTTGAAGTTTCATCGCTTCGTTGTACTTCTGCTGTTGCACGAGTCTTTCCTTGGCTCCCGCCATTTTTTTATGCTCCGTCTCATATTTCTTGATGAGCTTGGACCATTGTGAGGAAACGATCCTGTTTTTGACGGCGGAAGCGGTTTCATCCAGAAGGTCGATCGCTTTGTCGGGAAGGAACCTGTCGCTGATATATCTCACGCTGAGTTCCACGGCCGCTTCCAGGGCGTCGTTGGATATGGAAACGTTATGGAATTTCTCATATTGCGGTTTCAACCTGCGCAGGATGGACTTGGCGCTTTTGACGGTCGGTTCGACAAGTTGCAACGGTTGGAAGCGCCTAGCGAGCGCGGGATCCTTTTCTATGTACCTTTTGTATTCCGAATAGGTGGTGGCGCCTATGCATTGGATGTCGCCCTTGGAAAGCGCCGGCTTGAGGATATTGGCCGCGTCCAGCCCGCCCTGTGAGTTTCCGGCTCCGACGATGCTGTGGATTTCGTCGATGAAAAGGATGACATTCCTGTTGCGGGAGGCTTCGGAGATTATTTCCTTGAGGCGGTTCTCGAATTCCCCCCTGAAAGTCGTTCCGGCCACCACCAAGGCCATATCCAAGGAGAAGACGGTCTTGTTGGCGAGGTAATGGGGGACATCCCCGGAGTTTATTTTCCGTGCCAGTCCGGATACGAGCGCCGTCTTTCCCACGCCCGGATCCCCGATGAGCAGGGGATTGTTCTTGCTTTTCCTGCCGAGTATGTGCACGATCCTCTCTATTTCCATGTCCCTGCCGGTTATGATCTCGTCGCGCTTTTCGGATTCCTCATTGAGGTTTATGCAGAACTGGTTGAGGTTCGAAAGGCTGTTCGCGTCGGAATCTTTGTTTTTGGAAAGGCCTATTTCAGGAAAAGGCACCGATTTGGAGAATTCCGAAAGAGGTTCTCCGTCGGCGGGAAGCTGGGAAAGCATCTCGATGGCGTCTTTTTTGATGGAAGCTTTCTGGAAAATCTTTTGGATCGTCTCGTCATTCGATTCTATGAGCGCGTAAACCAGATGCTCCGTTCCGACGTATGGATAGCTGAAAGTGCTGGCCAAGGAATAGGCGCGGGTTATCAAGCTTTTCAGCGAGGCTGACGGCATCGGCTGCAACTCTTTGTTAATGGAGTGGGCTGATTTTTTGGATCGGGCGGGCAGGACCGAGTTGAAATAGCTCCTCTTGAAGCCCAGGCTCTTGAGCATGTTGCTGCCGAGACTCCCCTCTTCCAAATGTATCGCGAAAAGAAGATGTATCGGTTCTATGCGTTCGCTTCGGTAGTGCAAGGCCAAAACCCCGGCTTCCGTCAGGCTTTTCTTGGCATGGAGCGTCATTTTTTCGAATATTTCCGATTGGAACATGGATTTGTATGGTTTTCGTGGATTACGGATGTCTTCTAACCATTCTATTTTTATTATACAACGGTGTCAACCGGATAATTTTCCAGGTCGGAACCCGGAAAGCCGGTTTCCTTTCTTCTGTTTTGGATGGAAATGGTGTATAATCCAGACATGCCCGCACGGGTAAAATATGCCTTTGGCGTACGTCGCTTTTTGTGGTATTATAAACATAGAAAGACGGGGTTAAAACAAAAATAAATAAATTTGTTATCTGCACTCGCTCGGAAATGAAAGCTCGCTTTCATTTCCCTCGCTTCGCTTGATAATAAAAATATGCTAGGATTATTCGAACAGAAAAAAAATCGCTTCATCGGTATAGATTTCGGCACGGCTTCTATCAAAGTCGTCGAACTTTCATATAAAAACCAAAAGCCGTATTTGGAAAATTATGGCTGGTTTGATTTGGCTGGAATCTCACAACCCGTCGATCCGAACAATCAGAAGCTGGAGTCCTATGAGGACAAGTTCAAGGCGGCTTTGCAGGGCTTGGTGAAAAGCCTCAATCTCGACGGCAGCCACGTCCATGTCGCCATACCGGGTTTCGCCGGTCTGGTGGTGCTGATCGAGTTTCCTGAAATGAAAAAGGAAGAGATCGACAAAGCCATAGAATTCGAAGCGCATAAATATATTCCGACCTCGGTCGAGGAGGTTTCCATAAGTTGGGAAATCGTGAAAAAGGAGGCGGATAAGGATGGCGAGCTGTCCAATAAGATAAATGTCCTGTTAGTGGCCGCTCCCAAAAAAGAAGTTGAGAAATACGGCTCGATGTTCGAGGGGATGAATTTGAAAGTGAAAACTATCGAATTGGAAACGTTTTCCATAACCAGGTCGCTCATAGGGAAGCGGGAGGGAAATTTTTTGATAATGGACATAGGTTCGAGAGCGACCAATCTGATCTTGGTGGAAAACGGATCCGTACTCATAAACCGATCGGTGGATGTAGGAGGGAATGACATAACGGGGACTATCGCCGACAGTTTGAACGTTTCCAAACAGCGGGCTGAGATGTTCAAGAGGGAGGGAAAGGATTTCATAAACGAGAAGGAAACAGCCATCGTTATCCCGGTGCTCGAGCTTTTGGGAGGGGAAGCCCGCAGGATAATGATCGCCTATAAGGAAAAAAACAAGAACGCGAAAATAGACGGAATCGTCCTTTCCGGGGGTTCGTCCGGATTGGCAGGCATTGATAAATATTTCCAGAGGATGCTCGGCGTGGAAGTGTCCAAAGGAAATCCTTGGAAGGACATTTCATATGATACGAAGCTCGCACTCAGCATCGAGAAGATAGGCTCTTCTTTTTCGGTAGTCTTGGGACTGGCCTTAAGGGGCATGGAGGACGAGCATGGAAAAAAATAAAAGATATAATTAAATTTTTTCAAAAAAATGACCAATATCAACTTGTACCAGGCCTCGACTGAGAAGACCCAGGAACAGAAAAGGGCCATGGTTGCGGACGGAGGTTTCATCTGGTCCCTGGGGATCCTCCTCCTTGTCCTGCTTTCTTACGGAGGACTCAAGGTGGTTTCCGGAAATTTCGAGAAACGCATCGAGAGCGTGAAGGCCGAAACTGAATCGGAAAACCAGACTTTCGCCGGGAGCGATCTGGATAGGATCGCCGACTTCCAATTGAGGACGGACGAGGCGGTCAGGAGTATATCTTCCAAATCCGACATCAACGGCATATTCGTCTCATTGGAAGACGCGGTGGTCAAGGGGGTTTCCGTCAATTCTTTTTCATACAAAGGTGAAGGATCTTTAAAGGTTGATATGATGATGACTGCGAGCGATTTCCCGACCGTGGCCAAGCAGATCCTGAGCTTAAAGGAGAGTGGATCTTTCTCCAACGTTTCGGTGAGCGGCATGCAGAGAGAGGAGAACGGGATAGGTTTCGATATCAGCGCTAACTACAAATAAGCAGCGGCGTACTTCCGCCATCAACCAAGGTGTTTGTGAATCAATCATAAATAAAAAATAAAAAACATCCTCTTGCTCCTGGCAACCGCCGTCCAGTTGCGAGGGAGAAAATAAAATGAGATTGAAATTGTTGTTTTTTCCATTGATGCTCATAGCGTCAATCAGCGTGTTCATAAGTTTCGTGTGGCCTGAGGTGGAAGCTGTCAGGACTCTTTCCGCGGAAAGCAAAAACGGCCTGGAAGACCTGAACCTTATCAAGGAGAAAAAAGACAATATCAGGGGGCTTGACCAAGATCTCGGTAAAAATTCCGATAAAGAGGAATTGGTGAACAGTTATTTTCCAAAAGTCCGGAACGAAGAAAGGATCATCGACGCCATATATTACCTAGCCGCCAATTCCAGTGTTTCACTGGCTAATATCTCCATTGCCGGCGATCCATTGAAAGGGGAGGACGAAGTGGACGGACCGAAGAGCGTCTTCAGTTCCCAGTCTCCCCAAGCGGGCGAGCTGCCTGGAGCCGCGGACCAGCGGACTTTGCCTTCCAGCGCAAGGAGCGTGGATGTGGAAATTTTCGTCGCCGGGACATATGAGAACATCAAGACATTCTTGTCCGCCGTAAACAGTATGGAGATGATGAACGACGTGACCGGAGTGGACATATCCTCCCAGTCTGCAGGCGAAGAGGGAGAGAGCAGCGGATTCCTTTCAGCCCAGGTGAAGGCAAAATTCTATTACATGAGAAATACCAGAGCTGACAATAATTACAAATTGGCGGTTTTGGATAGTTCGGAATTCGATTTTTCTCAAGTGGAAAAAGTGAAGGCGTTCATTTCGCAGGGAATCCCGAAATTGGAAGTGGGTGAGAAGGGAATGAAAAATCCATTTTTCGCCCTGTAATAAGGTGGAGGCGGTAGAATTTTTTTGTCAGATTTGAAATTAAAAACAAATGGCTTTGGATACGAGCGTCACAACTGAAAAAAACGACATCCAAGCGGGTTCCAACGGCGACGTAGCGGGTGATCCGCAAAAAAGAGCCGAAACGTTGGGTATGCCTTATTTGGATAAGATACCTAAGGCGAAAAGGGAGGCCCTTAGGATAGTTTCGGAAGAGCTGGCCAAGAAATATAAGATGGCCGCTTTTGAAAAAACCGGCAACACTGCCAAGGTCTGCATGGTCGAGCCGGAAAACTTCGAGGCACTGAACGTCTTGAGGTTCATTTCGGAAAACACCAAATTGGAATTCGAGGTATATCTCACTTCCAAAGAGATTTTCGATGAGATATTGGAGCAATACAGCGAGAATGCGGAAAAAGCCGTCGAAGACGCGGTGAAATCCCTGAAGGAGGACAAGATTTTCGATGACGATAGCGATGACGCGAAAGAATTCGGAAAAGCCAAGGAGGAAACCATCCAGGACGCTCCCGTCACGAAACTTCTGAGCGTCATCATAAAGCACGCGATCGAAGGCAAGGCGAGCGATATACATATAGAACCGGTGGATAAGGATTACCGGGTCAGGTTCAGGGTGGACGGAGTGTTGCATTCCTCGTTGGTCGCCCCCAAGGAAGTCGGAAGGGCGGTCGTTTCAAGGATTAAAATCCTTTCGAATCTCAAGATAGATGAAAAAAGGAAGCCCCAGGACGGAAGGTTCAAGGTCGTCGAGGGTGGTAAGAGGGTGGATTTCCGCGTGTCCACTTTTCCGGTGGTGGATGGGGAGAAGGTTGTTATGCGTCTTTTGGATAAGGACAATAAGGACGTCAACATAGACTCTTTGGGACTGATGGGGAAGAGCCGGGAGATCCTGGAAAGGAACATCAGATCACCTTACGGTATCATCCTGATAACCGGGCCGACCGGAAGCGGAAAATCGACCACTTTGTATTCCTTTTTGCAGATATTGAACGGCGAGGAACGGAACATAGTCACTTTGGAGGATCCGGTGGAATATTCCATCGAGGGCATCAACCAAAGCCAAGTCAAACCGGAAATAGGCTATACTTTCGCGAACGGTCTCCGCTCCATTCTTAGGCAGGACCCCAATGTTATTATGGTCGGGGAAATCCGTGACGGCGAAACGGCCGAGCTCACCATCCATGCCGCCTTGACCGGACATCTAGTTTTCTCCACTTTGCATACCAACAGTTCCATCGGAGCGATACCTCGGCTTATCGATATGGGCATAGAGGCTTTTCTTCTGTCCTCGTCGCTGCAGGTAGTGGCCGCGCAGCGCCTCGTGAGAAGAATTTGCGACAAATGCAAGGAAGAGGACCGCATACCGCATGCTGTTTTGGAAAATATGAAAGAAGAAATCAGCAAGATAGACAAGGATGAGTTGAAAAAATACGGGATCGACGCCGATAAGGAACTGAAATTCCAGCACGGCAAGGGGTGCGAGGTGTGCGGAGAAACCGGATATAAAGGACGGGTCGCCATATACGAGGCGCTGGAAGTGGACGACGAGCTCAAAGAAATCATATCTGAAAAGGACGGAGGAGAGACGTACGTTTCGGAGTATGCCGCAAAAAACGGGATGATAACCATCAGGCAGGACGGCATACTCAAAGCCTTGCTTGGATTTACGACCCTGTCCGAGGTCGAAAGGGTGACCAAGGGCAGCCTTTCCATCGGTGGGGATACCGATGACGACAAGGGATAATTTCTAATTTTTACAAAAATGGCCGAAGGAAAAAAGAAAATATTGTTAGTGGAGGACGATGTGTTCATCAGGGACATATACGAAACCAAACTTTCACAGGAAAATTTCGAAGTGGTCATGGCCGAGAACGGAATCGATGCGCTCAAGAAATTGGAAAATTTCGTGCCGGACATTGTCCTGCTGGATATCGTCATGCCCTATATGGACGGCATGGATTTCCTTAAGGAATTCAAGAAGAACGAGAACTGGAAAAATATCCCGATAATAATGCTCTCCAACCTTTCGGACAAGGAAAGGGTCACCGAGGCGATGAAGCAAGGAGTGAACGATTACCTTATAAAATCGCATTTCACTCCGAGCGAAGTGGTGGAGAAGATAAACGCTTTGTTGCAATGAAATTTTCTGTTATAATAATCACAGAACGCGACACGGTTGGAAAAAATAAATAAAAAAATAAAAATTCGTCCCATTGGATCCTGCCGAGTAGGGATTCCGCCAAGCGGGGCTTTCGAAAATGACCATAGAACATAGCGAGCAAAAAATAAAAAACCTGCTTAGGATTGTCGCCCAGCAAAACGCTTCCGATCTCCATTTGGTGGTGGGCAGATATCCGACCATCAGGTTGGACGGCAAACTGATCCCCCTCTCGCAAGAGAACATCCTTTCCATCGAGGAAACCAAGGCGCTCAGCGACGTCATCATGAGCGAAGACAACAAGAAGGAACTCATGGAAAAAGGCCAGGTGGATTTTTCCTACAATTTCGACGACAAGGCGAGGTTCAGGGTCAACGTTTTTTTCCAAAAGGGAAATGTCAGTTTGGCGATGCGTCTCGTGACCGGAAGGATCAGGAATTTGGAAGAATTGAATTTGCCGTCGATGCTCTATGAATTCACCAAATATACGCAGGGTCTCCTATTGGTGACAGGTCCAGTGGGACACGGAAAATCCACGACCTCCGCGGCCCTTTTGGATTACATCAACCACAACGAAAACAAGCACATCGTCACCATCGAGGACCCGATAGAATATCTATACGAACAGGACAGGTGCCTCATCAACCAGAGGGAAGTCGGCAGGGACACGCATTCTTTCAGCGAGGGCTTGCGCGCGGTGTTCAGGGAGGACGCCAACGTCGTGCTCATCGGAGAGCTCCGCGACCTCGACACGATCAGCACCGCCATGACGGCGGCGGAAACCGGACATTTGATCGTGGCCACTTTGCACACCAATTCGGCGGCCCAGACGATCGACCGTATCGTGGACGTCTTTCCGGCGCACCAACAGAACCAGGTGAGGTCGCAGCTAGCTAGCGTCCTTTTGGGAGTGGTCTCGCAAAGGCTCATCCCGAAGGTGGGGGGAGGACGCGTTCCGGCTTTGGAAATAATGATAAAAAACAGCGCCATAGAGAATCTCATCAGGGAAAACAAATCATATCAGATAGATTCGGTCATCGAGACGAGCCTCAAGGACGGGATGGTTTCCTTGGACAAGTCCTTGGCCAGCTTGGTGCAGCGCTGCTCATCAGCAAGAAATAATAATCAAGTTATAAGGTTCCTGAAGTGAAAAGTTCGTAAAGTTGAATTTTGAAAAGCCTTTGGCTTTATAAACTTTATAGACTTTATAGGCTTTATGAACTCATGCGTATGAAATTTCATTTTCAAGCCAAAAATTCGGAAGGTGAGGTCAGGGAAGGGAAGATCGAGGCCGTGAGCAGGAACGAAGCTGCCATGTCTCTCCAGGAGAAAGGACTCATTCCGCTCGCACTTGAAAAAGAGGACCAATCGATGGCGTTCCTTCGGGATATCGAAAGGATTTGGAACGGAGTGAGCCAGCAAGAGATGGCGGTTTTCTATAGGCAGTTCGCGACCCTCATCGATGCCAAGGTGACGATAGTCGTGGCGCTCAAGGCCATCGAAGAACAGACGGAGAATCGTTTCCTGGGATCCGTGCTCATCGAGATCATTGAGGACGTGGAGGACGGAATGCCGCTTTCCGAAAGCATGGCCAGACACAAGGATGTTTTCTCGGCCCTTTCCATAAACATGATCAGGGCGGGGGAGATTTCCGGAAACCTCCAAAAGTCCATAACTTTCATCGCTGACAATACGGAAAGGAATTACCAGTTGAATTCGAAAATTAAATCAGCCCTGATGTATCCAGGATTCGTGGTTTCGGCGGCGATCATCATCGGTTTCATCGTTTTCACAGTCGTCCTTCCGAAGCTGACGAAGATTTTCGGGGACATGAACGTGGAAATCCCATGGTATACTAAACTCATCATGGAGACTGGAAATTTCATGCAGTCGTTCTGGTGGGCCGTCCTTATGGTGATGCTGGGCGCTGTGGTGGGAGCCTTCTATTACCTCAAGACCGACGCCGGTTCCGAGGAGTTCGACCATATCAAGCTCAACCTTCCGATTTTGAAAAGGCTCTTTAAATTCATTTACATTTCGAGATTCTCCGAGAATTTGGGAGTGTTGTTGGCAGGTGGTATTCCGATAGTGAAAGCTTTGATGATCGTGGGAGACGTAGTGGATAACAGCGTGTATAGGAGGATCATCCTGCGGGCGGCCGAGGAGGTGAAAACGGGAGGGACGATGAGTACGGTTTTCGCCAGATATGAAGAATTTCCGCCGATCCTTTCCAAGATGATAAAAGTCGGAGAGGAGACGGGAAAGATAAGCGAAGTGCTCAAAAACATTTCCGCATTCTATGACCAGGAGATAGACAGGATGGCCAAGAACATGACGGCGCTGATCGAACCGGTATTGATAGTCTTTCTGGGATTGGGTGTGGCCGTGCTGGTGTTCGCGATATTGATGCCGATATACTCCATTACCAACCAGATCCAGTAAGGTTTCCCGGTTTTCCAAAACAAAGACAAATGATTGTTTAAATAAAATAAAAATTTCCTTTAAAACCGAGGTTCGCTCCGAAAAAAGAAGATTCCGTAAAAATCACAAAATAGCCTACCGGCAAAAGGTCGTAGGCATGGAATTCTGCCTGTGACCGTTTCCCCAAAGGGGGAATGGTCGAGGGCTAATATACATGAATTTCACGGAAATTCCCGATTCGGAAAAAATCTCAAGTTTTATCGGATAACGAGAAAGGAGGTGCTAATATGAAAAAAACACAAAAAGGTTTCACGCTGATCGAGCTTTTGATCGTTATCGCGATCATCGGTATCTTGGCGTCCATCGTCTTGGTGAGCTTGAGCTCGGCCAGAAACAGAGCGAATAGGGCTTCCGCCCTTTCGACCGCTGCTTCTGCTATGCCCGAACTTATAACTTGCTTGGATGACGCCGGATTTGGTATCACAGGAGCCGCTCAAACGGCAAGTACTACATACATATGTTGTGGGGCTGCTGCGTGCGCAGGAAATACCGCTAAGACTGGGCACAGCGTAACATGGCCAAGTTTGGGAAATACTGGCTGGGCATATGTCGCTCCAACCGGAACTTTGGCTGGAAACGACTATCAATATACGCTGACGAAAACAGGCGAAACAACGATTACCTGTAATGTGGGTACACAAGTTTGTAGCTAGTTTCAGTTTCTTTTGCCTGCTGACAATTTGTCGGCAGGTAGGTTGAGACTGTAATGACTGCAGATTATTCATTTAAGATTTAAAAAATTAAAAAATGAAAAGAGCGTTTACACTGATCGAACTTCTGATGGTTATCGCGATAATCGCCATTTTGGCGAGCGTCATCACCGTCTCACTTAATGCCAGCAAGAACAGGGCGATTACAGCTTCGCTCAGATCGAGTTTGCAAAGCATCCATGCGACCGCCGTGCAGTGTCGGGACATAGGCGCCTCGTTGAACACCGGACCTTTTCCGGTCAATAGCGGAACCCCCATTTGCCAGAGTTCCCTAATCGTCGGAAACCTTCCTCAGTCCGATGAGTGCGGAAGCGGGGCGGCCAATACGCGTTATACGATCACCAATTCGGGAACGGATAATTGGCAGTTGACATTGAGCACGTGCACCGCCAGCACTCTTTGTAACGGAGCCGCCAATGCGTATTGTAATATAAACGGGTGCGTTTTCCCTGCGGCGGGTACTTGTAAATAATTTTAGACAAAACGGATGACATTCATATTCTTGATCTTGGGGCTCATAATCGGGAGCTTCCTCAACGCCGTCATCTATAGGCTTAACGCGGTCGAGTCGCTTTGGGAGCGCTCGCATTGCCCGACTTGCAAAAAGAAGGTCCGCTGGCATGACAACGTGCCGTTGCTTTCTTTCGTGCTGCTCAGCGCCAAGTGCCGCGACTGCGGGGAAAGGATTTCCTGGAGCTATCCGGCCGTCGAGCTTTCGACCGGAATCCTGTTCGCCTTGGTCGGAAAATATTTTTTCGTTTTGGAAAACTCTTTAACTTACTTGCCGACGATTTTTTATCTGGTCATCTTCTCGCTGCTCGTCATTATTTTCATGTACGACCTCAAATTCATGGAAATCCCGATGCTCATCCTCTGGTTGGCGGTGGGCGCTACGGTCGCTTTCTATCTGGCGATGGATTGGAGCGCGTTCGGTTCGGCCACCGGTATCTTTTCCTTGAACATCTTCTCCGGGGCGCTGGCGGGAATCGTCGCTTTCGCCTTTTTCTTCTCGTTGGCGCATTTTTCTAAAGAAACTTGGATGGGATATGGAGATGCCTATGTCGGGCTTTTGGCGGGCCTTTTGGTCGGTTGGCCGAATATATTCATCGCCTTGATGCTGGCTTTTACTAGCGGGGCGCTCGTCGGAACCGCGCTTATCTTCATGAAAAAAAAGACCATGAAGAGCCAGGTTCCGTTCGCGCCTTTCTTGGTCATCGGCGTGCTGCTCACCTTGCTTTTGCCCAAGATGTTTCCGCAACTGGGTTTTTTCCTGTTTTATTTCTAACGGTCATCCTGATTCAAAAGCGATATGGATATGGAAAAAAAAATCCGAAACGGGAAAGGCCGCCTGCCTGCCTCGCTGAAACTGGGACGAAGCGGGCCGGTAAGGCGGGGGTTTACGCTCATAGAGGTCTTGGTGGTCATTTTCATCATGATCTTGGCCATAGGTTTGACGTTGGCGTCTTTCAAGGATACGAAACCTTTGGATGAGGTGGAGGCCGCGGCCAGGGGAATAGCCGCTTCGATCAGGCAAGCCCAAAACAATTCCTTGACCGGCAAACAGCAGGTACACTCCGGAGTCCTTTCTAATATTTGCCGAAACGGCATCAGATGGACCAACTCTGCGGAAAGCGACAAGATCACTTTGGAAGGTTATTATGCGGTAAGCTCTGCTCCTTGTCCTGCGTTCAGCGGCATTTACGCGACCACCGTTTTTAAGAACGTCAAATTGAATGTCGTGGGATTGGCCGGCGGTGAGTACAAAGTTTCGTTCACGAGCCCCTTGGGTCAAGTGGAGTCGGGGGGATTCGCCCTGAACGCTTCGGTCCCCGCACAGTTCAAGATAGAATCCACGGCTAATAGCAATGTTTTCGCGTTGGTGTGCGTTTATCCTACCGGCAGGGTGGAGGAGTTTTCCAATCAGGCTAATTGTCCTTAGATTTTTAAGATAAATGAAATCACGATCCATGGAAAAAATGAAACCGTCCCGTTCGTCCGCATCATCGAAGTCGGCGCAAGGAGGGTCGGCAAAGAAAGGTTTCTCGTTGCTGGAGGTCCTCATGGCCCTTTTCGTGCTTTCCGTCGGAGTCACGGCGATGCTTTCGCTGATCACGACCTCCATAACGGCTTCCAACAGGTCCAAGAAAGCCATGGTGGCATCGCAATTGGCCCAGGAAGGTGTGGAGTTGGTGCGCAATATCAGGGATACCAATTTCATCCTTGGCAATCCGTCTTTCCAGGGTATAAGTAACGGGGCTTGCGGCTTGGACGTGTCCGCCCCCACTCTCAGTTGCGCGACGCCGACTTTCGGATTGAATTTGGTGAACGTTGCCGGTGTGAATTATTTCCTCCATTCAGGTGCGACACCTTCCGGTTTTTCCAGGAAGATTGCCATATTCGATTCCGGGACGGATAAGAAAATATTGAGCATAGTTTATTGGGGTTCCGGGTGGGCGGTACCACCGGCCGATAATGGATCCGATTGCCAAGCGGGAAAAAATTGCGTTTATACGGAAGCGGTATTGACGACCTGGGGCGAGAATTAATTTTATCCGGATAATTTTTTTTGGAAGCATATGTCGATGCCTAAAATGATAAAAAATAAAAAGAAAGCCTTCTCTCTTTTGGAAGTAGTCATAGCCTTGTTCGTTTTTTCGCTTCTGGTGGCGACTCTGGCCAATGTCTATGTCGGATTTTTAAGCGCCCAGCAAAAGTCCAAAGAATCCCAGCGGAGTCTTGAAAGTTCCCAGACGGCCTTGAATATCTTGGCGAAAACTCTCAGGACCAGTAAGATCGTGGGCACTCCGACTGGGTCCCTGATGCGGGTCTTTGATTATTCCAGGGATACTGAAAAGTGTATGGAGTTTTCGGTCGCCTCGGAGAATCTGCTGATGGCGTCCTCCGCGGACGCGGACACCGATGAAAACCTTTGCGAGACGGCCGTCATGGGGGCGGCGACTTCCTTGATCGAGGGGCGTGTCATGGGTGGATTTTCCATATTGCCCTCGGAGGAAGGAGTCAGTGTTGGGAAGGCGGTCATTTCTTTCCAGCTTTGTCCGAAAGGAAGCGATGCCACGGCCTGCAATGTGGACGCTGCGGGCGTGATAACCGGAAACCCTATCAATATCCAGACGTCGGTCTCGCTCAGAAGCGGATTGGCAATGGCGGCAGCGATTCCGCCGGCCGCGACCTGTTCCGATGGTATCCAGAACGGGGATGAGACCGGAGTGGATTGCGGAGGTTCCTGTGGGGCATGCGCTCCGGTTGATACGACGCCGCCTTCCGTCCCGACGGGGCTGGCCGGTACGTTAGTTTCCATTATAAAAACGCCTCTTGGGAAAACACGTATAGTTTGAATTGGGCGGCATCAACGGACGATACCGGGGTTGCCGGTTATAAAATATATAAGGATTTCAGTGGAACTATCGTGTCTGGGACTTCGGCGATAAATTCTTATAATTTGAAGACAGGATTTAATATAGGGCAGATTTATGTCAGGGTTTCGGCTTACGATGCGGCCGGAAACGAAAGTGCACAAACCTCCCCGCTTATATTTTCCACGACCGGAGGATCTTGTCTTAATGTCCCAGTCGGCCTATTGAAATGTTACGATGAGTTTTATGATTGGAACGGAAGCTCTTTTACTCGTCACATTGTTGCAAATACGGAATCGGAAATTATTGATGATTGTGAATATTATGGAATTCCCGATAACCATCCTTGTACGTATTCATCGTCAGGGTATTAGTTTCCAGGCGCGTTAATTGGGCACTCGACTTTAAAAGGCCGCAAGGCCTTTTAAATATCGCTATTAACGTTATATAATGGGTATATGGGAAAAAATGAAATCAAGAGAAGAATTGAGGATCTTAAAAAGGAGCTGGACAGGCACCGCTATCTTTACTATGTCAAAGATGCTCCGGAAATACCCGACGAGGTGTACGATTCGCTTTTCGAAGAGCTCCGGAAACTCGAAGAAGAGCATCCGGAATTCCTTGTCTCCACCAGTCCCACCCAGAGGGTCGGGGACAGGCCGTTGGATGGATTCAAAAAAGTCCGTCATGCGACAAAACAATGGTCTTTCGACGACGTCTTCGATTTCGAGGAGCTCAAGAAGTGGGAAGAGAAACTGAAAAGGATGATCGAGAAAAGTTCGATTACTGATGACGGATTACAGATCGCTCGTGATTCAAAAAAGGACGCTGGAAAAAAGGGAGAAGTCATCGGTCACCGGTCACCGGTCACCGAATTGGAATACTGCTGCGAGATAAAAATCGACGGACTCAAGATCATCCTGACCTATGAGGACGGGATTTTGGTGCGCGGAGCGACGAGGGGCGACGGGGCGGTCGGCGAGGACATCACGCAAAACGCTCGTACCATACAGAGCGTCCCATTGGAGCTGGAAGAAAAAGTAAGCTTGATCGCGGTCGGCGAATGTTGGCTTGGAAAAAGCGAGCTGGAAAGGATCAACGGGGAGAGGGTGAAAAAAGGCGAGGCGCTGTTCGCCAACACCCGCAACGCCGCCGCCGGAACGGTCCGCCAATTGGATTCGAAGGTGGCCGCGGCCAGGAAATTAGATTCATTTATTTATGATATAGACGAGATAAAAATTCCAAATTCCAAATTTCAAATTCCAAATTCACAAATCGAGGAGTTGGAACTTTTGGAGAAATTGAAGTTCAAAGTCAATCCGCACCACAAGCTTTGCAAGACCATTGAGGATGTGGAAAATTTCTATCAAAGCTGGATAGATAAGAAAGACAAGCAGGAATATGAAATAGACGGGATCGTCATCAAGGTGAATTCCAAAAAAATCCAGGACGCTTTGGGTTATACCGGAAAGTCTCCGCGTTGGGGAGTCGCTTACAAGTTTCCGGCGCAGAGAGTTACGACGGTGGTGGAAAACATAGCTGTTCAGGTCGGCAGGACCGGAGCGCTTACCCCGGTGGCCCATCTTCGTCCGGTAAGGGTCGCCGGTTCGACCGTGAGCCGCGCGACGCTGCATAACGAGGATGAGATCAAAAGACTCGACGTCCGGATCTCTGACACGGTCGTAATCCAAAAAGCGGGGGATATTATTCCGGAGGTGGTGGAAGTGGTGAAAAATCTGCGCACGGGAAAAGAGAAAATTTTCCATATGCCGAACATTTGCCCGATTTGCGGGGGGCAAGTCGAAAGAAGGGAAATCGGCAAGGGCGTGGAAAAATCAGCGGCGCATTATTGCAAAAACCCGAAATGTTTCGCTGTCGAGAAGGAAAAAATAATCCATTTCGTCAGCAAGAAAGGGTTCAATATCGACGGGCTGGGGGAAAAGATCGTGGAACAGCTTATGAATGAAGGGGTTATTTCCAATATGGCGGAAATCTTCGAACTTACGAAAGGGGATCTGGAGCCGTTGGAAAGGTTCGCCCAAAAGTCGGCGGAAAACCTGATAAAGGCTATAGTGGATAGCAAGAAAATCCCTTTTGAGAAATTCCTGTATTCCTTGGGAATACGCCACGTGGGGGAGGAGACCGCGGTACTCATCGCGAAAAATTTGGAGGAGTTGTTCGGTAAAGGCAGAATAAGATCGTTGGAAGATGTGATCGATGAATTTTCCAAAACGGGAGCCGGAGACTGGGCGGTCGTCAAAGGGATCGGGGAAAAAGCCGGCGAAACGCTCTCTGAATGGTTTGCCGACCAAAGCAATATCGAACAGCTTGAAAAGATGGGGAAGGCCGGAGTCGTCCTTGAGTTTCCGGATGAGGCGGATAAGTCCGGGGCCCAGGCATTGTCAGGTAAAACGTTCGTGTTGACCGGAGAAATGTCCGGCTTTACAAGAGACGAGGCAAAAGATATCATAAGGAAGAAAGGCGGGGATGTCTCGTCCTCTGTCAGCAAAAAAACCGACTACGTCGTGGTCGGGGAAAATCCCGGATCAAAATACGAGAAAGCGAAGGAGTTGGGAATCGAAATATTGGATGAGGAAGGATTTCGGAAACTTTTGGAAAAGTAATTTTAAATTTTTAATTTTAAATTTGAAATGAATTTTTAATGATTGAATTCGAAAATTGTAAATTCCGTCATTGATTTAAAATTTTAAATTTATAATTTAAAATTAAGTGGAGATGTTAACCAAGGAGGAAATACAACATATCGCCGGCCTGGCCAGGATCAGCCTGCATGAGAAGGAAATCGAAAAATACCAGAAAGACCTTTCTGGTATTTTGGATTATTTCACTGAGCTTCAAAAACTTGATACCGAGAGCGTTGAGGCGATAGGGCATATCACCGGCATGCGGAACGTTTTTAGACAGGATAAGTCTTCGGATTTCGGTTCGATAGGCAAGGAGGAAATCTTGAAGAACGCGCCGGAGACCAAGGGCGGATACGTGAAAGTTAAGAGTGTGCTCTAATTTCGAATCCTGAATTTCGAATTTTGAATCAAATTTGAATGATAGAATGTTTTAAAAATTAAGACATTAAAAATTCATTCAAAATTCAAAATTGGAAATTCAAAATTTTATTTTAAGATGATCCGAGAACTGCATGAAAAATTGATGAATAAGGAGATAACTTCGGTCCAACTGACCAAGGATTATTTCGACGCGATCAAGAAGAATGATCCCGAAATAGGGGCATATCTGACTTTGACCGAGGAGTTGGCGCTGAAGCAGGCCCAGTTCGTCGATCAAAGGATCGCAAGCGGGGAAGAAGTCGATCTCTTGGCCGGAATCCCATGTGCCATCAAGGACAATATGTGCGTCGACGGAGTGAGGGCGACCGCAGGTTCGAAAATGCTCGACAGTTATATTTCTCCGTATGACGCGACCGTGATAAGCAGGCTCAAGGAGGTCGGCGCGGTCATCTTGGGAAAGACGAATATGGACGAGTTCGCAATGGGATCTTCGACCGAAAACAGCGCCTATCAGCTGACAAGAAATCCGCATGACGCGGAAAGGGTTTCCGGGGGGTCCTCTGGGGGAAGCGCCGCCGCTGTGGCCGCCGATGAAGCCGCCTGGTCGCTGGGATCGGACACGGGAGGATCGATCCGTCAGCCGGCATCTTTTTGCGGAGTGGTGGGACTCAAGCCGACCTACGGAAGGGTTTCCAGGCACGGGCTCATCGCTATGGCTTCCAGTCTGGACCAGATCGGACCGTTTGCCAAAACCGTCGAAGATTGCGCGATAATACTTTCAAGGATTTCAGGTGAGGATAAGATGGATGCGACTAGCGCTCAGAGCGCCGACAAGAGATACGAGGACTTTTTAACCGGAAACATCAAGGGAATAAAAATCGGAATACCGAAGGAATATGTGCAAAATTTGGAAGGGAAAATCAAGGAGGAATTTGAGAAATCGGTGGAGAAATTCAAGTCTCTCGGAGCGAAGATCGTGGAAATAAGCCTGCCGCACAGCTCCTACTCTTTGGCGACCTATTACATGATCATGCCTTCAGAGGTCAGTTCCAATTTGGCCAGATTCGACGGGATAAAATACGGCCTGAGGATCAATGATCAGGAAAACACGGAATTCATCGAAAACGGAAAAACCGAGAGGAATCTGTTGGAAACCTACATGGACACCAGGGAATATGGGTTCGGAACGGAAGTGAAAAGGAGGATAATGCTCGGAACATATGCGCTCTCAAGCGGATATTATGACGCCTATTACCTCAAGGCGCAGAAAGTCAGAGCTTTGATCAGGGATGATTTTGAGAAGGCTTTCGAGGAAGTGGATTTCATTTATTCCCCGACCGCGCCGGAAGTGGCGTTTAAGGCCGGAGAGAAGACGGATGATCCTCTCAAGATGTACCTTTCGGATATTTACACGGTGACGGCCAATCTGGCGGGAGTGCCTGCGATTTCTTTCCCCATAGGATTCCTGGAGAGCGACGGCAAAAAACTGCCGCTCGGAGGACAGCTGATGGGGAAATGGTTCGATGAGGAAGGGCTTCTCAATGCCGCGCATACGTTCGAAACGAATTAATAAGTTTTCAAAATAAAAATGACATTCAATTTCGAAACAACCGAATCGGCCGACCTCGTGCAGGTGGCGACCAACATCGCGATGCAGGTTTACAATTCGACTTTTTTCGATTTCGTGAAGTTTTTCCTGATAGTTTACACCTTGGTCCTTCTCGCGGACGTCGTTTTGCTTTTGATGCTCAAGGGAATCGGTTCCGACATCAGGAAGGGCCTTCGCGGAATGGACATGCCGGTCGTCTCGAAAGGCAAGATGGAGAAGCGATGGGAAAAGGTCAAAGACAGGCTCAAGACGGACAGCGTATCCCAATACAAAGTCGCGATCCTTGAAGCCGATTCTATCGCCGATGAAATCTTGGGCAAAATCGGGCATCAGGGCGCCAACATGACGGAGAGGCTGGAGCAGCTCAAGCCTGGCCAACTTGATTACCAGGAAGAGCTCATGGGTGCCCATCAGATCAGGAATAAGATAGTCCATGACGAAAGCTTCGTGGTGGATAGGAAGCTGGCCGAAGAAACCGTCGGTGTTTATGAGAAGTTCTTGAGGTATCTGGAGTTCATGTAAGATCCGAAGACGATTTTATGCAATAAAAAACACCCGCGCGGGTGTTTTTCTTTTGGCGGGGACGACCGGGCTTACTCGTTCCGGGCACTTGTACTCGAAGAGTGTAAACTTCTCGCCCCTCGTCTATTTAAAGCAAAAATTAAAAAACATCCTCAATGGATGTTCTTTAATTTCTGCGGGGACGACCGGGCTCGAACCGGCGACCTTCTGCGTGACAGGCAGACGCTCTAACCAACTGAGCTACGCCCCCGTATTTTCAATTGTGTACCAGGGGTGAGATTTGAACTCACGACCCCAGGCTTATGAGTCCTGTGCTCTAACCAACTGAGCTACCCTGGCATCGAAGCTGCGCTTCACTCTTGAACCGTACTTGTTGCGGGGACAGGATTCGAACCTGTGACCTCGTGGTTATGAGCCACGCGAGCTGCCGGACTGCTCCACCCCGCTATATGAATACTTGCAATACTACTTATTATAGACAGATTTAATTACTTGTCAACCGTCGGTCCGTTTTCAATTGACCGGAACCGGATTTTTTGCTAGAATGGTTTGCGGCTCGAGAATAAGCCAAAAAGTCGTCTGGACGGAGGGCTTTAAGGCAGAGCCAAAGGTCGAACCTTAATAAAGAAAGAGTAATCCACACTACGCCTATGATATTATTTTTGGTAGGGGTTTTGGAGATGGTCATCGTTACAGCCTGGACCAAAGTCGTGACGGAAAACAAGGTCATGGCCAGCGGGGCTATAACCATGGTCAATATCCTGATCTGGTATTATGTGCTCCAGACTATCATCGACGACATCAGCAATTGGAAATTGGTCGTGCTCTATGCGCTCGGATGCGCGGTAGGGACGGTCATAAGCACGTATTATTTCAACAGGAAGGAAGGATCCAGGGGAAGGCTTGCGGAGCAAGCATAAACATTAAAAAAGAAAAAATGAGTGACGATATTCCCCATATAGGAATAGAGGACTATAGATAAAAGCCGCTTTCTTGAGCAAAAAGAAGCGGCTTTTATGTTGGCTGAAAAAGGTTGAAGAAGTTACACTATACTATAGTATAGCATAAAATAAGTAAAAAGTCAAATTAGCATAGTCCATCAGGTTCATAAAGTTGAAAGTGCATCAAATCAAAGAGTTTTTCTTAAAACATCTTATCGCTCGGTTGGCCTTATAGGACTTTATATACTTTGAAGACTGCTTCTATCCTTGCTTTCCGCCTTTATTCGCGCTATAATGGTAAAGTAAAAAAACAAATAAAAAATATAAGATATGACACTCAGATCATACCTTTGGGGAATGAGAGTGAGCACGGTTTTTGCTTTGGTCGGTTGGGGCTTCGTCCTTAATCATATCGATCCGGAGAAGACCGGTCCGATCGGGCAGCTGCTCTTTTATGCCAGCACTTTTTTGGCTTTGTCCGGGATATTCATCCTGTTCCTCACGTGGCTCAGAAGGAAGGCGATCAGGGATGAGGAGGAGGTCTTGGCCGGAATGGGAATGAGTTTCCGCCAGGGCGCGCTGCTCTCGTTGCTTTCGGTCTCATTGCTTTTTTTGCAAAGCATGAGGATGCTGACCTGGTGGGACGGACTTCTGGTGGTGGCCGGGATATTCCTTATAGAGTTGTATTTTTTATCGCACAGGAAATAAACAAATTCTTAATTGATCTAATTTAACTAATCTCTAATTAACCTAAATAAATCCGAATGACCAATGACTTAGTATTTTGGCATTTGCTATTGGGATTTGTTTAGAAATTAGAATAATTAGAATAATTAGAAATTTTAAATTATGGCTGAAGACAAAGGCAAGGTTAAAAAAGGAGAATATGGGGCGAAATCGATCCAGGTTCTGGAGGGATTGGATCCTGTCAGGAAAAGACCCGGTATGTACATCGGAGGGACTTCGACGGAAGGGCTCCATCATCTGATATGGGAATTGGTGAACAATTCCATCGACGAAGCTTTGGCTGGTTACTGCACGGACATCAACATCAAATTGCTTCCTGACAATGTCGTCGAGATAACCGATAACGGACGAGGTATCCCGGTGGACATCCATCCTCAGACGAAAAAATCCGCCTTGGAAACCGTCATGACGGTGCTCCACGCCGGAGGAAAATTCGGAGGCGACGGATATAAGGTTTCCGGAGGTCTTCACGGAGTGGGAGCTTCAGTGGTAAACGCCCTTTCGGAATGGACGAAAGTCGAAGTAAAAAGACAGGGAAAAATCTGGACCCAAGAATACAAAAGAGGGAAACCTTCGTTCAACGTGAAGCCGATCGGGAGCGCGAAAGACACCGGAACGAAGACCATATTCAAGGCTGACCATGAAATTTTTCCTGAAATCAAATATAGCTGGACGAAGATTTTGGATTATGTGCGCCAGCAGGCCTATCTGACCAAGGGAGTTAAGATCGTCATGGAAGATTTGCGCGAGGTCGTAAGTGAGGCCGATTCCCACAAGGCCAGAAGACATGGCTTTTATTTCGACGGAGGGATAGTTTCTTTCGTGAAATTTTTGAACCGCGGCAAGGAAATCAAGAACGTGGTGCCTTTCTATTTTGAAAAGAGCGTGGATGAGGTGGCGGTGGAAGTTTCCTTGCAATATACCGACGGATACAAAGAGCACCTCTATTCTTTCGCCAACAACATATTCACTCCGGAAGGGGGGATGCATGTTACGGGATTCAAGATGTCGCTGACCCGTATCCTCAATGATTATGCCAAGAAAAACAATCTGATCAAGGAGAAAGACGGGGGCATGACCAGCGAAGACTTGAAAGAGGGTCTGACCGCGGTGGTCAGCGTCAAGCTCCGAAATCCGCAGTTCGAAGGACAGACCAAATCGAAACTCGGTAACGCGGAAGTGCGCGGCATCGTTTCGCAGATAACGGCGGAAGGGCTTTCGGAATATCTAGAGAAGAACCCGCAGGACGCCAGGGCCATGATAGACAAATGCCTTCTTACCGTGCGCGCCAGGATCGCCGCCAGGGCCGCCAAAGACGCGGTTCTTAGAAAAGGAGCATTGGAAGGAATGACGCTTCCGGGAAAATTGGCCGACTGCACCACGCGCGACGCTTCGCGCTCCGAACTTTATATCGTCGAGGGAGACTCCGCCGGAGGCTCGGCCAAGCAAGGGCGTGACAGGATGTTCCAGGCGATTTTGCCGCTTCGCGGAAAATTGGTGAACGTGGAAAAGACGAGCTTGGACAAGGTGGTCAAATCCGACACGTTGAAACCGATCATCATCGCGTTGGGAGCCGGAATCGGGGAAACATTCGACATCGGCAAACTCCGCTACGGAAAGGTCATAATCATGGCCGATGCCGACGTGGACGGTTCGCATATCCGGACGTTGCTCCTGACTTTCTTTTATAGGTATTACGAAGAGCTCATCACCAACGGGAATATTTACATAGCGCAGCCGCCTCTTTACCAACTCAAAAAAGGCAAGGATGTGCGTTACGTTTACACCGACGACGAGAAGGAAAAGGCTTTGGCCGACATGATGGCGAAGGCCGGCAAGAAGGCCGGAAAGGAAGTCGTGATGGAAACGGACGAATCGGGAGAAGTCGGGGAGAAGGTGGCTGGAATCAACATCCAGCGCTATAAAGGTCTCGGAGAGATGAATCCGGAACAGCTTTGGAACACGACCATGAATCCGGAATTCAGGATGATGTACCAGGTGAACATCCAAGACGTCGAGGAGGCGGACAGGATATTCGACATCCTGATGGGATCGGACGTGGAACCGCGAAGAAGGTTTATTCAGACCCATGCCAAGAGCGTCAAGAATTTGGACGTATAGCAAAACGAAACTGCGCCCTTCAAGGGCGTGGTTTTTTTAATGTTTGGAAAATCGCGGGAAAAGGGTTATAATTGGAATAAGATTCACTTCGATAAGCCGCATAAACATAGACAGAAAAATGAACACCATGCCACATTCGCCAGAAAATATGGAATTGCAATATGAAAACCAGGTAAGAGTAGGGAAGGAATTCGAGAAGATAGAATTGGTCGCGGAAAAATTGACCGAAAAATACAAAGAATATACGGAGCTCAAGGGTTTCGTGGATTACCTCAAAGGAATGGAGAAGTTGTTCGCCCAAGCCAGGATCGACAATTGGACCGAAACCAAAGTCAAAGAGGAGCTCGTCGAGAACGAGATACATTTTTTGGCCATCGACTCGGGAGTGGATGAGGACATATTTAAAAGGATTCGCGACGATTTTGGCATGGTCTATTTCACGGTCGAACAGGTCTATGAATCCGCGGAAAAGTTGGCGGAAAAATACGCCGCCTGCGCCGAGTGCTTGGAATTCATAGCATATATGAAAAAAGTCTCGTTGCTATTCGTGGAAGCTCAGAGGGAACATCGCGACATCAGGACCATCAAGGAAAGCTTGTGCAAAAGCAGGATCGTGAAGCTTTCGGAGGATGGAAATCCCCAAGTGGAGACTTTGGAGGGAATCAGGATGGAATTCGAAGAGGCGATGATGGAGATGGCGGGAAACACCCGTTGATCGTTACTGACAAACGTGCAAGCCCTAAATAGTTTAATTATAAATTTTCAAAATTGTCCCGGAGTATTCCAATGTTCCGGCTGTTTTGAACAAAGCGTATGAATGAGATCCAAACGTGGGGATCGGCCATCTCGGAATCCTTGGCCGGTCTGGGAGTGAGGTTTTTCAGTTTTCTGCCGACGGTTATCGGCGCGTTGTTGGTTTTCCTGGTCGGTCTCGTGATCGCGAAAGTGTTGGGAGACGCGGTTGAGAAGGGAATCAAATTGACCAAGGTGGACAGGGCCATGGAGAAATCGGAAGTGACTAAGAAATTCGAGGAGGTCGGTTTGGAATTGAGCCTTTCGAAAATTTTCGGTGAAGTCGTGAGATGGTTCCTGATCCTGGTTTTTCTTATGGCCGCCACCGATATTTTGCAGCTCGCCCAGGTGACGAATTTCCTCAACAGCGTCATCATGTACATCCCTAACATCATCGTCGCCATCGTCGTTTTGGCTATAGCGTTCTTGCTCGGGAATCTTACATATAAGATTGTCAGGGGAAGCGTCAGGGCCGCGGGGATAATGAGCGCGTCGCTTTTGGCCACCATCTCCAAATGGGCCATCATAGTTTTCGGACTTTTGACCGCCATGGTGCAACTCGGAATCGCGGAATCGATCGTCAACACTTTGTTCATCGGTTTCGTCGCGGCCGTATCGTTGGCCATCGGTCTTTCTTTCGGTCTTGGAGGAAAGGAAGAAGCGGCGGTTCTGCTTCGAAAAATCAGGGAAGAACTTTCCGAAAGGAAATAGGTTAATTTGCAAATAACCACTCGGCCGATAATAAGTCAATAGTAAAAAAATGAACAAAATGGAAGCAGGGATGGGTTTACCACAAACTTCAAAACAGGAGTTCGTGGCTGAAACTGAAAATAGCACAGATGTGGATTTTGAAAAAAAATTCAACAATAAACGAGTTAATGATATTAAATCAGAGCTCAGTTCGCTTGCGTATGATTTCGAGGAAGGTGATATAAATGTTGATACGGTCAAATATGTAGTAGGTTGGTTATCGGGAGAACTTTACAAAATGGATGCTGATCCGCGAGCTGATAATCACACTCGAAATGCCTACAAGGAGTTAGATAGAATAGTCACAAGAATCGCACCTGTTGAAAGTTCCGAAGAGATTGTCCTGAAGTTGAAGTTGGCTATTGAAAGCTTGGACCAGGTAAGATGAACTGAATGTATCGTCGGACTTTCATTTGGTCTCAGTGGGAAAGAGGAGGCCGCCCATCTGCTTCGAAAGATAAGGGAGGAGATTTCGGAGAAGAAGTAAAAAAGACAAAAAAAGACGCTTTAAAATCCGCCCTTTTCGGGCGGATTTTCATTTGCTCAAAGAATCCTAAAAATAGCGAAAAAACAGGGAATATCGGCCATATCCGGGTGTATTATTCAGCGGATATCGCAAACACTTGACAGGTTTTTCACATCTGCTATTATGTATTTACGTCTAAAAAATATTCGCCACTTAAAAGGCCGATATGGCGCAAGGGGATATAATTCATTTTTCAAATATTTGAGAAATATCCAGAAAAACGAAATTGGAAAAAGCGGGTGAACCAAGAAGGCTGAATAAGTCCTCGGTTGGGTCCGCTGCAAAAGGCGGTTTTTTGTTTCTTGAAAAATTGGTGCGAGAACAACTCATCGGTTCGGCCTAAGGCCGGAACTAGTCGGAAGTTTCCGCATCAGTCACTTTAAAACTGAATAGGAGTCTTTTCATGTGCGTGTAGGGTTATTTCCTTTCCAAACAGCGGAAAAAGGGGAAACTGGGCGCAATACATGATTAGTCAAAAAAGTAGGTCAAAGTCCCATTTCTTTTGCGAGAATGGGCAAAATTGCAACACCGAGAGTTGAAAATATACAAGCAGTTAAGTGATTGTTAACTGCTAACCGTTAAATAATGAAAGGTTACTTAATGCATATGGTGGATGCCTTGACTGAAGTAAGCGATGAAGGACGCAGCAGGCTGCGATAAACCTCGGGGAGCTGTCAAGCAAGCTTTGAGCCGGGGGTTTCCGAATGGGGCAACCCTACGTCTTCGGACGTAATCTCTGACTGAATCAATAGGTCAGAGAAGCAGACCCTGGGAATTGAAACATCTTAGTACCAGGAGGAAAAGAAAACAATTGTGATTCCGCAAGTAGTGGCGAGCGAACGCGGAATAGTCTAAACCGTATCCTTCGGGATGCGGGGTTGCGAGGTAGTCATACTCGTTTGATCGGGGTATGTCATGTTCCCTTAGCAAAATCCTTTGGAAAGAGGAACCATAGCGGGTAATAGTCCCGTATGTGAAAAGCGAACATGCCAGATGAGACTATCCTCAAGTAGGGCGGGACCGGTGAAATCCCGTCTGAATCTGGGAGCACTACACTTCCAAGACTAAATATTACTTCAGATCGATAGCGAACTAGTACCGTGAGGGAAAGGTGAAAAGCATCCCGGTGAGGGAGGTGAAATAGAACTGAAACCATGTGCTAACGAAGAGTTGGAGCGGTCGCTTGCGACCGTGACAGCGTGCTTTTTGCAGAACGAGCCAACGAGTTAGTTTTATACGGCTTGTCTAAGGGGTCAAACCCCCGGAGACGTAGTGAAAGCGAGCCTTAATAGGGCGTTTGTCGTATGGACTAGACCCGAAGCCAGACGAGCTACATATGAGCAGGTTGAACCTTGGGTAACACCAGGGG
>Ga0076223_111_pt1 | contig 36381 bp, 37 predicted proteins | sample RifGroE2_FD_67847 | JGI IMG/M metagenome (GOLD analysis project Ga0076223, IMG submission 67847) | Parcubacteria (Moranbacteria) bacterium GW2011_GWE2_47_10 | reverse complement strand
GAAGGTCCCAAGGGTTTGGCTGTTCGCCAATTAAAGCGGTACGCGAGCTGGGTTCAAACCGTCGTGAGACAGGTTGGTCTCTATCTGCTGTAGGCGTGAGTGCTTGAGAGGACTCTTTCTTAGTACGAGAGGACCGGAAAGAACAAACCTCTGGTGTATCGGTTGTTCCGCCAGGAGCATTGCCGAGTAGCTATGTTTGGACGAGATAACCGCTGAAAGCATCTAAGCGGGAAGCTCACCTCAAGATAAGGCACTAGTCATGATTCGTCATGACAGGACATCCTAGAAGAATACTAGGTTGATAGGCTTTAGGTGTAAGTTCCGTAAGGAATTTAGCCAAGAAGTACTAATATGATCCATTAATCTTTCCAAATTTTACGGTTAGCGGTTAAGAGTTACTTAACCCGAAATGGAAGCGAAACGGTAGTTGCAGTGAAGTAATTGAATACTTTTTTGACACATGATTTTTTAAAGGCAGTGTTCTGGTGACTCGTGCGGTTGGGAAACACCTCTTCCCATCTCGAACAGAGCCGTTAAGCCAACCAGCGCCGATGGTACCCGTTAATTCAGGGAGAGTAGGTCGTCGCCAGAACACTGCCTTTAAGAGAAATTTCGGAACAAGCGCCAAGAAACGCTTGTTTTTTGTTGGCGGAAGATATAACATGGGAGAAGAAACATATAAAAAATATAAAATTATGCGCGACCCGAGGATAAAAAAGAGGATTTTGATCATAACGGCTTATGTGGCCATTTTTTTGACGGCGGTTTTCTTGGTGTATGGCGTCGTTTCCAAAGATCCGACCTGCTCCGACGGCAACCAGAACCAGAACGAGAAGGGTGTGGATTGCGGAGGGACCTGTTCCCCTTGCCGCGACATCTCCGCATCGCAGGACATCTCGGTCGTGGAAAGCGACTTCGTCTTCGGAGGAAATGACACCTATGACGCCTTGGTGAGGATTTCCAATTCCAATTCGAGCGTGGGAGCCTCGTCTTTTTCATACAAGGCTTCGCTCAAAGACGCTTCAGGGGCTGTGCTGGACGAGAAAACAGGCAAAGGTTTCGTCATGCCGGCCGAGTCCAAATATCTCATAATCCTGGGATTCTCCGTTTCCGGAAACGACAATCCCTCCTCACTCGATTTCGTCGTTTCGGAAGTAAAGTGGGAGGAATTCACCAAATACCAAAAACCCCAGCTCGGGGTATATAGCAAGCGCTTCAGTCTGCTTTCCGACATCGTCGGCGGGGAAGCTTACGGCGTGCTTCGCAACGAGAGCGGTTTCGATTTCGCTTCCATCAAAGTCAACGTGATTTTGAGGGACAGTGCGAATAAGCCCTTGGCGCTCAATACCACCGTGATCAATACGGTCAAATCCGGCGAGGAGCGGGATTTCAAGCTCATTTGGCCGTACCAGCTTCCGGGTGAAGTGAAGAATATCGAAACGGAAGCGGAGGCCGACACCTACAACACGCAGAATTTCATCAAGACCTACGTGCCTGACAGGAGTTTCCAATTCCAGCAATAACGCTTTCGCCGCACACGAATTATGATCAACAAGTTATTTAAAGCCGATTGGGTGTTACTTGGCTCGGTGTTCCTGCTTTTAGGGATAGGCTTGGCCGTGCTTTACAGCATAACCAACACCGGAACGGAAAGCTCTTCGCTTACGGTGTTTTGGAGGCAGGTCCTCTATGCCGGCTTGGCCGTCGCGGCCATGCTTTTTTTCGCCCTGAGCAATTTCCATTATCTGCGCTCCTATAGCACTGCTATATATTTCGCCACCCTTTTCGTTCTTTTGTCCGTGCTCATATTCGGGACGACGGTGAGGGGGACTTCGGGATGGATAGGGCTCGGGGCTTTCCGCATCCAGCCGGTGGAGATTTCGAAAATCGCCCTGATAATCTTTTTGGCCAGCTTTATCTCACAAAAGAGAATGGAACTGGGGGAGACCGGAAGGTTGGTGGCGTCCTTCATCCTCACGTCGATCATGCTGATTCTGGTCATCAAGCAGCCGGACTTCGGATCGTCCATGGTCCTTCTTTCCATCTGGGTGGGAATGACCCTGGTCTCGGGAATTAGTCGGAAGCTCATGTTGACGATAGTCTTTTTCGCCGCCATTTTTTCATTCGTGGGCTGGTTCCAGCTCGCCCCATACCAAAAGGACCGCATAATGAGCTTCGTCGATCCGACAAGGGACCCGATGGGGGCGGGATACAACGTGAAGCAGTCCATAGTCGCGGTAGGTTCCGGGGGGCTCACCGGCAAGGGCATCGGCCACGGGTCGCAATCCCAGCTTAACTTCTTGCCGGAAAAGCACACGGACTTCATTTTCGCTTCCATTGCCGAGGAATTGGGTTTTCTGGGATCGACCTTCGTGATTGCCCTTTTCGGCACGGTTTTTTACAGGATAAGGAGGATAGCGCAGACCGCCCCTGATAATTTCGGCTATTTGGTGGCAGTGGGGGTACTGGTCATGTTTTTCGTCCAATCCTTCATCAATATCGGCATGAACATGGGAATTGTCCCGGTCACGGGTATACCTTTGCCGTTTTTGAGTTATGGTGGCAGTTCCCTCATATCCGTTTTTGCCGCGGTCGGCATCCTTTTGAACATATATTCAAGGAGGGAAAGCGCCATTAAGACGGAATATTGAGATTTCGGGGTTGACCGGATAGCCGGTGTATGTTAAGCTTATCTGAGCAGTTTAGGGGGTATCCCAGGGAAAATTTTCAATTTAAAAACAGAAGTTTTTATGAAAGGATTTTCAAAAGAGCTCAGCGACATGGCGAAATGCCCTGTTTGCGAAAAGAAATACAAAAAGCAGAACGCCACGGTGCTGGAAATCGGACAAAAAAGGAACACGGTCCATTTTTCCTGCGAGGCGTGCCGGGTGTCTTCGTTGGTTTTCGTTTCACAAGACCAAATGGGAAGCGTCGGGGTCGGAATCTTGACGGATCTTTCGGGAAGTGAGGCGAAAAACGTTTTCCAAAAGGAATCCGTTTCGACGGATCATGTCCTTTCGGTCTATTCGCATCTGGAGACGATATCGGCATCAAAATAGCGAGGAAGCGCAAGTTTAATATTTTTTTAATTTTTACAAATTTATCGTATGAACAAGATTGCACTGAAAGCGACTGTCAGGGATGTGGTCGGAAAAAAAGTGAAAAAGATCGTGAAGAGCGACGGTATGATTCCGGCTGTCCTTTATGGACATGGAGAAGAAAACAAGAACCTCTGGGTGAAATACCTGGATTTTTCGAAGGTATATGCGAAAGCCGGAGAAAACGCCATCGTGGATATTGAGATCGACGGTAAGAGCCATCCTTCTCTCGTTTATGATACCCAGCTTGAGCCGATGAGCGGGAATTTCTACCACGTGGATTTCTTGAAAGTGAACATGAAGGAGGACGTGCAGGCTGAAATTCCGTTGGAATTCGTCGGAGAATCCGCGGCTGTCAAAGCGCTCGGAGGAGTTTTGATCAAAACTTTGGAAGAAGTCGAGGTCAAATGTCTTCCATCCGAACTGCCTTCCAATTTCGTAATCGATATTTCCGCGCTGGCTACGTTCGATGACCAGATCAAAGTCGGAGACATCAAAGTCCCTGCCGGAGTCGAAATCATGGACGACATGGACACGGTGATCGCCTTGGTGGAACGCCCAAGATCGGAAGAGGAGCTCGCTTCTTTGGATGAAAAAGTCGAGGCCGACGTGACCAAAGTCGAGGGAGTGGTGAAAGAGACTCCTGCCGCCAATGGAGAGGAAGAGAAGAAGGAAAAGAAATAATTCAAGTTTCGGAGATATTCCAAGAAACGTCCTGCGCAAGCGGGGCGTTTTTTTGACCGAAAGCCCGGGCGGTGGTATAATGGGGCGCAGATGGGTATCAAGATAAAAAACAAAAGAAAACTTATTTTGGGAATGCTGACGCTTGCCATGTTCGTCGTGGCAAGTTTTTCTTTTTATAATTCCCCGGCTTTCGCCGAGGACAGTGCCGATGACGTCAAGGACAGCATCGACAGTATTGAAAAGAAATTGGAAAAAGAACAGGCGGCCAAAGCCAAGCTTGAAGCCGAATTGGCCCAGATCCAAAATTCAGTGTATTCCACTCAGGCCCAGATAGACAAAACCAGAGCTCTTATTAAAGAGTCAGAGGCGAACATTTCCAGAATGGAGGAGGACGTCAAGCAACTGGGCGAGAAGATCGATTTCCAAAAAGAAATCCTGAAGAATTTGATCCAAGAGGTTTATATGCGAAAAACGGAGCCTATTTTGTCTATGGCAATCTTCAAGGGGGATTTTTCCAAAGTCTTCGGAAGAGTGGACAGTTTACTGAGCATGGAGGAAAAAATTCTCCAGATCGCGCAGGAGGTCAGGGAAACCAAGGAGAAGGTCGAAGCGGAGCAGGAAAAGATAGCGCAAGCCAAGGAGGATCACGAGAAGCTTCTGGAAAATAAGGTCGTTCAGCAGTACGCTCTTTTGGCTGACAGAGCGGAAACGCAGGATGATATAGAAGATAAAGAGGCTGTTATAGTAAAACTCAGGGAAAAGCTTGCTGACTTGCAAAGCGACCTGGCAACTTTAACAGGCAAATCATTCGATGCTAAGGATATTCGTGAGGCAGTTGAATTTGCTAGTGATCATACCGATGTTCCAGAAGGTGTACTGTACGGATTTTTAGGAGCGGAGACGCACTTTAACGCCAACACTGGTCAGTGCACTTATGATGAAGTGGAAGATGCTGCCATGAAAAACTACTCTAAGCTTTTGAAAATAAGCAAGAATTGGCAGGCTTCAATAGATAAGCTAGAGGAAAGAAGGGATATTTTTGAAGATATCGTGGATGACTTGGGATATAGCAAAAAGAAGAAAGTCTCCTGCACTCCTAGGTGCGACCTGAAGATTTCTGGTAAAACATGGTCATGTACTAATGGGGGATATATCGGACAGGGTGGGGCTATGGGTGTCGCGCAATTTATGTCCGATGTGTGGCGATATGGTTATGAGGCAGATATTCGCAAGATAACAGGGCACAAAACTCCGGATCCATGGAGCTTGACTGATGGGGTTTTGGCTATGGCGCTAAAACTTGAAAAAGCAGGAGCTAATTCCAGTAAGGAATCAGTTATCAAGAAGGCGTCTATTAATTATCTGGGAACTTTTAATCAGAGTTATTATAATAATATTATCTACTGGTCTAAGAATTATAAGCTTATTTTTGATTAAAATATTATTTTTCGAAATAGGCTTGCATAACGTTGTTTTTTGACTTTTTTTACTTCTTGACCGATAATGGCCAGATGATAATTTGACCCTGTTAAATCCGCTTATAGCGGTGCGCTTTGCGCAATTTAACAGGATAAACCCTGTTTTATGGATAAATTTTACATCACAACTCCGATCTATTACACCAACGCCAAGCCTCATATAGGGCACGCCTACACGACCGTGGCCTGCGACGTTTTGGCGCGCTGGAACCGCCTTCAGGGAAAGGAGACTTTTTTTCTGACCGGGACGGACGAGCACGGTGCCAAAATCGAAAAGAAAGCGAAAGAGGAAGGGCGCGAGCCGCAGGAATTCGTCGATGAGATTGCGGCGGTCTTTGTCGATCTTTGGAAGAGGTTGAATATTAGCAACGACGGTTTTATCAGGACCACTTCGCCCCAGCACAAAGCCGCCGTCCGGAAAGTTTTGCAAACTCTTTATGATAACGGTTCAATATACAAGGGAACATATAAAGGGCTTTATTGCGTGGGATGCGAACAGTTCAAGAGCGAGAACGAATTGGTGGACGGGAAGTGCCCCGACCACAACGCCGTTCCAGAAGAGATGGAAGAGGAATGCTATCTGATGAAGATGAATAAATGGCAGAATACGCTCATTGAAAAAATCAAAAGCGATGAATTCAAGATCCAACCTGAAAGATACAAGAAGGAGATTTTGTCGTTTTTGGAAAGCCAGAAATTGGAGGATGTTTCCATTTCCCGCAAAAACTTGGCCTGGGGAATACCGCTCCCGTTCGACAACGAGCACACGACCTATGTTTGGATCGATGCGTTTTTGAATTATTTGACCGGGCTCGGTTGGGACGGGGACTTGAAAAACGTTCCGGCGATGTGGCCGGCGGAAGTGGAGATGCTTGGAAAGGATATCTTGCGCGTCCATGCCACTATCTGGGCGGCGACGCTTTTGAATCTGGGAATCGAGCTTCCGAAAAGCTTTTTCATCCACGGGCATATCCTTTCAGGCGGAAAGAAGATGAGCAAGACGCTTGGAAACGTGATCGGTATTGATGAGATGTTGGAAAAATTCGGTGTCGATGGCACGAGATATCTTTTGATGAGCGGGGGGACTTTTGGGGATGACCTTGATCTGACCATGGAAAGGATGACGGAGAAATACAACAATGATTTGGCTAATGGTCTGGGAAATCTTGTTTCAAGGGTAATAAAATTAGGTGAAAAAGTTGATATCGGCACCATGGATATTCTCAAGATCACAGAAAATGACAAAAGATATCCCAAGATAGATCAGTCAATATTGCTTATAGATAAGTTCGAAATAGATGGAGCGATCCAACATATATGGGACTTGGTAAGGGGAGATAACAGATTTATTGAGGATAATAAGCCCTGGGAACTGGCAAAAAGTGATGAAGAAAAATTCAACGAAGTCATGTCGAAACTGTTGTCGGATCTTTCCGTAATCGCGCACTTGCTGAAACCTTTCATGCCTGAAACTTCGGAGAAAATAAGAACCGCCCTTGAAACCAGAAAGGCGGAACCACTCTTCCAAAGAATCAAATAACAGCTTTTCAGGCTTTAGCTTCCTGGCTTCTTAGTTTTGAATTTCCTAAAAAGCTGATTCCTAAAAAGCTAAAAAGCTATGTATTTCGACACCCACGCCCATGTGAACTTCTCCGCCTATAAGGATGACGGGGAAAAAGTTTTGAAAAGAGCCCTCGACGGAGGTGTTTTCGTCGTGAACGTCGGTTCGCAATATTCGACTAGCAAAAGGGCGGTGGAATATGCGCATAAGTTCGAGGCCGGGGTCTGGGCGGCGGTCGGAATCCATCCGGTGCATCTTAAGGTGGGAAAATTCGTGCACCGCGATGAGAACGAATTAGAGGAAACTGAGTTCGCGACCAAGGGGGAGGGTTTGGATTATGAGAAGTTTCTGGAATTGGCCAAGGATGAAAAGGTCGTGGCGATCGGAGAAGTCGGATTGGATTACCATCATTTCGAAGAAGGCGACGACGTGGCCGCTTTGATCAAGAAACAAAGGGAAGTTTTGATCGAGGCCATCAGACTGGCCAACGAGGTCCGAAAGCCGGTGATGCTCCATTGTTGGGACGCCTACGACGACCTTTTGGAAATCCTTGAGAAGCATCCGGTGGTAAAGAAGGGTGTGGTGCACAGTTTCATCGGGTCACACAAGACCGCCAAGAAATTCATCGAATTGGGATATAAAATAGGACTCAACGGCATCGCGACCTATGGGGAAAGCTATGACAAGCTGATCCGAGAGGTGGATTTGAGATATATCCTTTTGGAAACGGATTGCCCGTATCTCACCCCGCGCCCGCTTGAAAAAGGCCTTCGCAACGAACCTTTATTTGTGAAAAATGTCGCCCAGAAAATCGCGGACGTGAAGGGGGTTTCCGTGGAGGAGATAGGGCGGATTACAAGCGAAAATGCCAGGAAAATTTTCGATATTGACACGTCCCGTTTTCAGGCGTAAAATGGTAGGTGGTTCCTGAAACACCATCTATGAGCGAGAAAAACAAAAGTATTAAACAGTTGGTATTTGGCATGGCCGCCTATACGAGCGCTTCCATCATGGGACCGCTTATTATTTTTGGCGGGTTCGGATACTTTCTAGACAAGCTTTTGGGGAAGTACCCGCTCTGGACTTTGGTTTTTTTGGCAGTCGCATTCGTTTTGACGAACATCTTGCTTTTCCGAAAAATCAAAAAACTCAGTGCTGTCATGGAAAAATACGGAGAAGAAATGAAGAAAAAGAAGCAGGAGGAGGAGAAAAGCGCAGAAGAAAAGAGAGATAAAAATGATAACAATTCCTAGGATCTAGGATTCGAAAAAAATGGAACTCAACATCTCATTGGCACCGGACATACTTTTCTATATCGGAAGCCTTCCGGTCACCAACACCTTAATCGGATCTTTCGTCATAAGCGCGGTCATCATTGCGGCTATGCTTTTGGTCAAGAAAAGATTGAAAAAGGACACTCCTGGAAAATTCCAGAATTTGGTGGAATTTCTGATGAGCGGGGCATATGATTTCGTAGTTTCGATAATCGGAAGTGAAAAGAAAGCCAAGAAGATCTTTCCGTTGGCTTTCACGCTGTTCATCTTCATTTTGGTTGCGAACTTGGCGACTTTCATTCCCGGCCAAGCGGCGGTGACGTTCAACCGGGGCGGGGAAAGCGTCGCGATCTTCCGGGCGGTCATGGCTGATTATGGGATGGTGTTTGTGATGACGATGATCACCGTTATTTTGGTACAGATCGTCGCGATAGCCGTGCACGGACCGTTCGGGTATATGGGGAAATTCTTCAACTTCAAGAGTCCACTCAGTTTTTTTCTGGGGCTTATGGATATCGTCGGGGAATTGGCCAAGATAGTCTCGTTGTCATTTCGTCTGTTCGGAAACATATTCGCAGGAGAGGTTTTGGGCGCGGTGATGCTTTTTTTGGCTCCGTTTTTGGTACCGCTTCCGTTCATGTTCTTGGGACTGCTCAGCGCGGTCGTCCAGGCATTCGTGTTCGCAGTGCTCACCGTGGTGTTCGTGAAGCTGGCATCGGAAATAGAAGAAGAGGAGTTAGTGGAAGAGGCCAGTATGTAAATGAAGCAGCAAAAATGCTCGGAGCCGGTATCGCCATCGGTTTGGGAGCTATCGGACCCGGAATCGGAGAAGGTATCGCAGCCTCAAAGGCGCTTGAAGCTATCGGAAGAAACCCTGAAGCTAGCGGAAAGATCGTGCCGCTCATGTTCGTCTCGATGGCTATCGCGGAATCGACAGCTATCTATGCTCTCGTTATCTCCCTGATCATACTTTTCGGTTAGAAGGCACAGACTTCGGTTTTAATGTCTTGGGACTTACGCATTTGCTCTTGCTCGAACGAGCCTCTATGCGCTATGCGCAAATACTCATTCTTGCGGCGATCAAACGCGCAAGTCCCGTATCTAAAACCGAAGAATAGTGGATTTTAATTAAAATTAAGTTTTTATCGATATGGAACTTTTTGAGGCTCTTGGTCTGAACGTGAAGATACTTTTGGCGCAGCTGGTTAACTTTGCTGTGTTGCTTTTTGTGATTTATAAGTTCGGATACGGTCCGATCATGAAGGTCCTTAATGACAGGCAAAACAAAATCGAAAAGGGCATCAAGGATGCGAACGAAGCCAAGGAAAAATTAGTCGAAATAGGGAACAAAGAAAAAGAGGTGTTGGCCGAGGCCAGAAGGGAAGCGCAAGAGATAATAAAGAAGGCGCAAGCGATCGCTGAGGAAAGCAAGGCGGAAGTGGTGGAAATAACCAAGCAAGAGGCCGCTAAGATCATGGCGGACACGAAGAAGAAAATCGAACAGGAAAGGGCCCAGATAATGAGCGAGGTGAAGGGCGAGATCTCGGAGCTTATCATAACCGCGACAGAAAAGATCATCGGCAAGAAAATGGACGCCCAGGAGGACAAGCGCTTGGTGGAGGAAATAGTCGGAGGAATAAAATAATTTAAAAATATGAAAGTTTCAACAACTGATTACGCGAAAACCTTATATGAGATGACGAAAGGGAAGTCCCAGGGAGAGATCGACGGGATCGTTTCCGATTTCGCGAAATTTTTGTTGAAAAAAAGGCAGGCGGGAAAAATCGGAAAAATCTCCGAGAAGTTTTCCCAGATCTGGAACGCGAAAAACAAGACGGTAGACTGCGAAATTTCGAGCGTGCAGAAGTTGGACGACCAGGTCGTGGAAAAAATCAGGAAATATGTCGCCGAGAAGTACCACGCTGAGAAGGTGAATGTGGAAAACAGGATAGACGGGAAATTGAAAGGTGGAATCGTGATCAGAGTCGGAAACGAGATGATAGACGCGAGTGTTTCGGGAATGATTTTCAGGTTAAAAAAGTCATTAACTAATTAAAAATTAACGGACTAACGAATTCACGAATTAAAAAATGCGCCAATTCGTTAATGTGTTAATGGGCTAATAAAAACTTATATGAACAAAGGTTATATCATCGAACAGCTGAAGACGCAGATTGAGAATTTCAAGACCGAGGCCAAGACTGAGAAAGTCGGCAAGGTTTTGGAAGTGGGGGACGGAGTAGCCAAAGTTTCCGGACTTTCCGACGTGATGGCATCCGAAATCGTGGAATTTGAAAGCGGCGTCATCGGCGTGGCTCTCAATCTTGAAGCTGACGAAGTCGGAGTCATGATCATGGGCGACTACACCAAGGTCAAAGAAGGGGAAAGCGTGAAGTCCACTGGAAAAATCCTTTCCATTCCTGTTTCTGAAAAAATGATCGGACGTGTGATCGATCCGCTTGGAAAAGTCATCGACGGCAGAGAGGAGATCAAGACCGACACCTATTATCCCGTTGAAAAAATCGCCCCTGGAGTCATCACCAGGAAATCCGTGCACCAGCCAGTGCAGACCGGTATCAAGGCCATCGACGCGATGATCCCGATCGGACGAGGACAGCGCGAGCTCATTATCGGTGACCGACAGACCGGAAAGACAGCCATCGCTATCGATACGATCATCAATCAGAAAGGACAGAACATGAAATGTATCTATGTCGCGATCGGACAGAAGGAAAGCAAGATCGCCAGGATCGTGGCCGAATTGGAAAAGGCCGGAGCGATGGAGTATACGACCGTGGTCGTGGCCGGAGCGTCCGATCCTGCGGCTTTGTCATTCATAGCTCCGTATTCCGGATGCGCTTTGGGGGAATTTTTCATGGACAAAGGCGAGGACGTTTTGGTCATTTATGACGATCTTTCCAGGCACGCTTGGGCGTACCGCCAGGTTTCCTTGATTCTTCGCAGACCGCCGGGACGCGAAGCCTATCCGGGAGACGTTTTCTATCTGCACTCACGTCTTTTGGAAAGAAGTGCTAAGCTCAACGAAGATTTCGGGGGAGGATCGCTCACGGCGCTTCCCATCATTGAAACGCAGGCTGGAGACGTTTCCGCTTACATTCCGACGAACGTTATTTCGATTACGGATGGACAGATTTATTTGGAATCGGACCTTTTCTACAAAGGAGTCCGCCCTGCTGTGAACGTGGGTCTTTCGGTTTCCCGCGTGGGAGGATCGGCCCAGATCAAAGCCATGAAAAAAGTTTCCGGAAAGCTCAGATTGGACCTCGCGCAGTTCCGCGAGTTGGAAGCTTTCGCGCAGTTCGGATCCGATCTTGATGAGAAGACCAGGGCCCAGATCGAAAGAGGAAGAAGGACTGTGGAGATTCTCAAGCAAGGCCAGTATGAGCCCATGAGCGTCGAGCACCAGGTGGCGATCATCTATGCGCTGACCAACGGTCATCTCGACGGAGTGGAGGTTGAGAAAATCAAAGAATGGGAGAACGATTTCCACAAGTACCTGAAATCCCAGGCGAAATACGCGATCGAAATCATCACCGAAAAGAAAGAACTTTCCGACGAGGTGATCGAGGCTTTGGAAAAAGCGATCAAGGAGTTCAAGGAAATATATCAAGCGTAAACTCGGAATTTTTAATTTTAAATTTTTAATTTTAAATCAATTTTTAATGACTAAATGAATTAATTTTTAAAATTCGTTCATTTTGATTTCATTTTAAATTTCAAATTTATCATTTAAAATTTTCATAGACATGGCTTCAGGAAAGGATATAAAAAGAAGAATAAAGTCGATCGACGGCACGAAAAAAATCACCCGTGCGATGGAGATGGTTTCGGCCGCCAAAATGAGGCGGGCGGTTTCCTCGGTGTTGGGTCTTCGCCCATATGCGCACTTGGCTTGGAGCGTGTTGACGAATTTGGCAAGGGCTTTCGAAAATTATAAGCACGGATTTTTGGAAATACGGGAAGTGAGAAATATCCTGGTCGTCGTAGTGGCTTCGGATCGCGGACTTTGCGGATCTTTCAATACGCAGATTTACAAGAAACTGAAAGAGCAAATCGCACATCCTGAAAGCCTCAAGGTCAACAGGGTTGGAAAAAAACGCATTGATTCGAAGATTGCTGATCAGGATCTGAAATTTGATTTCATAACAGTCGGAAAAAAAGGTGAGGGAATCGTGAAAAGGCTGGATAGGCAAATCGTCGCCACTTTTCCGGATGGAGCGAGTTTTGTGGGCATTGAGAATATCAGACCGATTTCAAAAATCGTCACGGACGATTATCTGGCGAAGAAATATGACAAGGTGGTGATCGTGTATACGGATTATATTTCCGCCATGGTCCAGCAGACCAGGATCAGGCAGGTGCTTCCGATTTCCAAGATAGATATCGAGAAACAAATCGCCGAGATCGACGTTTTGGCCAAGGAATATGGATTGGACGAGCCGAAAAAGGAGTACAAGGTGGAACCTTCACCGGAAGAAGTTTTGAGCCTGATTTTCCCAAGGATAATCGACATGCAGATTTTCCATGCGATTTTGGAGTCTGCCGCTTCCGAGCATAGCGCCAGGATGTTGGCGATGCGCAACGCGACCGACGCGGCCGGGGAAATGGGCGACGATTTGAAGTTGGCGTACAACCAACTCCGCCAAGCGAAGATCACGCAGGAAATCGCGGAGATCAGCGCCGGGTCAGCCGCGCTTGGGTAGGAAGTTTATAAAGTCATAGAGTTTGTAAAGTTAAAATGTGTCATTCTGAACTTGATTCAGAATCTCGGAAACGGGATTTTGATGGAGTCTGGAATGGTAAGTTTATTTAAAACGTTCCAATCTTCTTTTGATGATTAACTTTTCTTGGCGCCAAGAAAAGTTACAAAAGAAGCGCCGCACGAGCTTGTTGCTGGGGCAAAGACTTCGCTCTTCGCTAAAATTTACACTCCGCTGCTCTACGTTTCAAAATTTTTTAACGCTTATCGCTCGTCTTTTACCTACGCACTGCGCTATGTGCGGATAGGAATACAAAATGCAAATTCAAAAATGCGATTCAGGATTCAAGTCGATTGAATTTTGAACAGTACTTTTGAAAAAGAAAAAACCGCCCCTTGCAAATCAAGATTCTGATTTGTAGGTAGCGGCTAAGGGAGCAGAAAGGTATTTCCTACTTTGGTGATATCAGCGTGAGAATTTTTCCCGTAAACTCTATCGCACCACACAATCCGATTAATCCGAGAATGGCACGTGCGACATCGAGAAAGGGAATAACTGGAAGATCCAGTATCAGGCCGAAATAAAACAGGCAGAGGCAAAGTATGATGCCCAGGATGTAAACGAGGAGTAGACCTGCTTTACTTGAAGGCAATTGAATATTCATGGATTTCCTCCTTTGCGTCCGCCCGCCGGCATTATTTTTTTCTTGATTTCCTTGATTGCCAGATTGATGCCTATCCCAATAAATATGGGGGATAAGAAAACAGCGATAGATCCCGCTAGGTCTTCTTTTGAGGATAATGTGAGTGGAGATGAGACTATGAGGATTAAACACTCCAAGAAGATGACTCCTAGGCCAATGAAAAATCCGGGCATAAAACCTCCTGCGTTTATGGGTTGATGGGAAAGGACCGATACTCACGGCTAACTATCAATTATACACCCAAATTGACGATTTGTCAAGCACGTAAAGTCGCTTTGTGACCACGTTTCACGGTATTGAATTCCGACTAGCGTATTTTGCCCTAAATAAGGCGGAAAACGGCAATGGGAATTTAATAGATAAAAAATTTAAAATTATATCATTAACGGACTAGCGAATTAACGGATTCTTTAAGTCCCATGCGTTAATTCTTTAATGCGTTAATCGATAATAAAAAATATATGAGTAATGTAGGAAAAGTATTGCAGGTAATCGGGCCGGTCGTTGATGTGGAATTCGCGGAAAATCTGCCGGAAATCTATAACGCGCTGGAAATCAAAACCGCCGACGGAGGGAAATTGGTTTTGGAAGCGCACCAGCACCAGGGAGGCGGAAAGGTCCGCGCCGTGGCTATGGGGGCGACTGACGGCCTCAAGAGGGGGATGGAAGTCGTGGACACCGGAGCGCCTATCGCCGTTCCTGTCGGAAAGGAGACCCTAGGAAGGATGTTCAATCTTTTGGGGGACCCGATCGATGGAAAGGAAGCCGTGAAAGTGGAAAGGAGGGATCCGATTCACCGCGATGCGCCGTCCTTCAAGGACCAGTCAAACGAAGCTGAGATTTTCGAAACAGGAATCAAAGTCATCGACCTCATCTGTCCTTTTGTCAAAGGAGGAAAAGTCGGACTTTTCGGAGGAGCCGGAGTAGGAAAGACCGTGGTTATCCAAGAACTTATCCGCAACATCGCGCAGGAACACGGAGGATTTTCGGTGTTTGCCGGAGTCGGGGAAAGGACCCGCGAAGGAAACGACCTTTATCATGAAATGAAAGAGTCCGGAGTTTTGGACAAGACCACTTTGGTGTTCGGACAGATGAACGAGCCGCCGGGAGCCCGCCAGCGAGTCGCGCTTTCGGCGCTGACCATGGCTGAACATTTCCGCGACCGCGAAGGAAAGGACGTTCTTCTTTTCGTGGACAACATCTTCCGTTTCACGCAGGCAGGATCGGAAGTGTCCGCCCTCTTGGGACGCATTCCGTCGGCCGTGGGATACCAGCCGACTTTGGCAGAGGAAATGGGAAAGCTCCAGGAAAGGATCACTTCGACCAAGCAAGGATCTATCACTTCCGTGCAGGCCGTGTACGTGCCGGCTGACGACTTGACCGATCCGGCACCGGCGACCACTTTCGGACACCTTGATTCCACGGTCGTGCTTTCCCGAGGACTTTCGGAACTGGGAATTTATCCTGCCGTCGATCCGTTGGATTCCAGTTCAACCATTCTTGACCCTAACATAGTTGGAAAAGAACATTACGAAGTCGCCAGAGGTGTGCAGAGGGTTCTTCAGCGATACAAAGACCTTCAGGATATCATCGCTATCCTCGGAATGGAGGAGCTTTCAGATGAGGACAGGACAACCGTTGCTAGGGCCAGGAAGATCCAGAAATTCCTTTCCCAGCCGTTCTTCGTGGCTGAACAGTTTACAGGTGTCCAAGGTAAATACGTGAAATTGGCCGATACGGTCAAGGGATTCAAGATGATTTTGGAAGGGCAATATGACGACGTTTCCGAGCAGGACTTCTATATGAAGGGAGGAATAGACGAAATTAAAAAGTAGGACTTTTTAATTTCGCAATTATTAATTTTGAATTTCTAATTTCGAATCAATTTTAAATGCATCAATGTTTGAAACATTAAAAATTCAATCATTACGATTTCATTCAAAATTCAAAATTTCTTGTACCCGGAGGGTGAAAATTTAAAATTATTTATCCAGTATTATGGCTGACGCTAAAAAGATACAACTTAAAATAGTTTCTCCGGAGAAGGTCATTTTGGAGCGGGAGATTTATCAGGCGACTCTTCCTGTTGTGGGAGGAATCGTGACTATTCTGCCTAATCACAGGTCTTATATCGGGGCGCTCAAGACCGGAGAGATCGTCCTTAAAGACGGAGCGGAGGAAGTGGATTTGGCCGTGACCGGAGGGTTCGTCGAGTTTAATAAAAACGAGATGACTATTTTGGCGGACAACGCCCAGCATGGCCATGAGATCGATCTCAAGGAAGCTGAGGATGCCAGAAAAAGAGCTGAAGAATTGATGAAGCAAAGGCACACGATGGACGACATGGAGTATGCGACCGTCGCAGCCGAACTGGAGTTGGCGCTTCTCAGGATCAAGATCGCCAAGAGGCATCATTCAAGAATGGGGAGATAAAAAAGTTATAAGAAATAAGTTATCGGTTATCAGGAAAAATTGAAACAACCGCGACTCTTAGGTCGCGGTTGTTTTGTTTTATGTTCCTTGGGAGAGACATCTTACTGTTCGCTTCGCTGCGCTTTCAAATCCCTCGGTTTGAATAATTCCGCCACGGGAATCCGCCAGCTGGCGGACCGTTTTTCCCTACCCCTTTCCCGGTTCGAGTCTTCGTGTATCCATAATAAAACAAAAACCCTCGCTTTGCTAGCGAAGGCTTTTGTCTTATTTGTGCCTCGGGAGAGACTCGAACTCTCATGGATTTCTCCACACGATTTTGAGTCGTGCGTGTATACCAATTCCACCACCGAGGCGTTTTAGGCTTTTTGAAGCCTTTTTACTATATAATAATAGGAGATTGAAAGTCTTTTGTCAATGTAGTATAATTAAATTGTTTAATGGGGAAAACAGATTATCTGGAAGATGTGTTTTTCAGCCTGTATTTCCGACCATTTCACTTATAAAACAATACGAAAAACTCAAACAGATGGCTAAGATAATATCGCTCATAAACCAGAAAGGCGGGGTCGGGAAAACCACGACCGCCATCAACGTTTCCACTTATTTGGCCCATTTCGGTAAGAGGGTTCTCTTGGTGGATCTCGATCCCCAGGGGAACGCTTCCTCGGGTCTCGGTTTAGACGTACGCAATCTCAAAAAAGGACTCTATCACGCCCTGGTGAACGTGGAACAGCCGAGGAATGTGATTTTGCACGTAGAGGACGCCGGGCATGACCTGATGCCTTCGTCGCAGGATTTGGCCGGGGCGGGAATTGAGCTCGTCCATTTCGACAACCGCGAGTTCAAACTTTATGACGTCCTTCGGCAAGTACGTGCCGATTATGATTATATTATCATCGACAGCCCGCCGAGCTTGGGGCTTCTGACTATCAACGGACTGGTGGCGAGTGACGAGGTCATGATCCCGGTGCAGACCGAATATTACGCCCTCGAGGGCCTTTCCCAGCTTTTGGAAACTATCGAATTGGTGAAAAAACATCTCCAGCCGAGATTGGAAATAGGCGGAGCCATCCTGACCATGTACGACAAAAGAAACCGTCTGGCGCGCCAGGTCGTCAAGGAAATGCGCGAGCATTTTCCGGGACATGTTTTCGAAAGCCTCATTCCTCGTTCCATCCGTTTGGCCGAGGCTCCGAGTTTCGGAAAATCCATCCTGAGTTTCGACGGGCTTTCCAAGGGAGCCAGGTCATACAAGAGCTTGGTGAAGGAGATCTTGGAAAAGGACGCCCAGCAAGAAACCAAGGCGATAAAGGAAGAACCTAAAAAGAAATTCACAGTATAGATTTTATAAATTTTTAATTTTAAATTTTTAATTTTAAATCAATTTTGAAATTTCTAAATGATTAAATGTTTGATATATTTTTTTCATTCAGATTTCATTTCAAATTTAAAATTTAGCCTTTAAAATTTTTCAAGCGTATGGCGCAGAATTACGGATTGGGACGCGGTCTTTCCTCCCTTATCCCCAACAAGAAAATAGACGACGAACGGAGCGAGTCTTCGGCCAGAACCCTTTCCTCAAGAGGGGATGATTCGATCCGCGGGGATAAGTTCGTGATAGAGGTGGACGTGAACAATATCGTGCCGAATCCCCATCAGCCGAGAGTCCTTTTTGACGACGAGAAATTGGAAGACTTGGCCAAGTCCATAAGGCAGCATGGCGTAATCCAGCCATTGGTGGTGAGCCACAACGGAGCCAGGTACGAATTGATCGCAGGAGAAAGGAGGCTCCAGGCTTCCAAGAGGGCCGGGCTCAGGAAGGTTCCCGTGATAGTGCGCGATGCGGACGAGAAACAGAAATTGGAATTGGCTATAATTGAAAACGTCCAGCGGCACGATCTTAATGCCATAGAGGAAGCCAAATCATACAAGAAATTGATGGAAGAATATCAGATGAGCCAGGAGGAGGTGGCCGATAAGATGGGAAAAAGCAGAAGCTTGGTAGCTAACAAAGTGAGGCTCCTGGGACTTCCGGTGGAAATCCAAAGGGCCCTGATAGAGACTAAGATAACCGAAGGTCACGCCAAGGCCATTCTTTCACTGGACAATCCGGAGAAGCAAAGAGCGCTTTTCGAATTGATCCTCAGGGGAAATTTGACCGTGCGTCAAACCGAAGACAAGACCAAGGAAATTTCGGTCAAGTCCCACAAGAGGGTTTCCAATGTGGATCCGCAAATAAAGGAGTTGGAGGAAAAATTGGTGGAAAAGCTGGGAACCAAGGTGAAAATCACAAAATCCGGAGACGGAGGAAGGATAGTGGTGGAATACTATTCGCAGGAAGATCTGGACGCGCTTTTGGGAAAATTGGCTTAAATTTTAGGAATGTCCGCGAGGGACTTATGCATAGGCCCCTTATGTTTTTATTGATTTTGTTGTACAATGACGGTGTGAATACGAAAACATAAATTTTTTTGGTGAGGGCAATGAATTGCAATTAGTACTTGGGCACTTTAATTGCAAGGAGCCAATAGCGCAACCGATCACTCTCCAGTATGATGCTTCCATCTCTCGTTGTTTTTGGCAGGGGGTATGGTGATTATCTTTTTAAGAATCGCAACTTTTTTATGTTGCGTTTTTTTTATCGGTAAGAATATTCAAGTGGAATAGTTTTTGTTGCAAACTGCCTTCATTGGCTAACAAATTATATTTTTTAAAACTAATCTGTAAGAAAATTAAAATGAAAAAGAAAAATCCGATGAAGGCCCGCATCATGTCTTTCCGCGCATGCCGCGCCGAGCATTTCGGGAGTCAGTGGGACGGTTGGCAACGGTCTGACTATTACCGTCTCGGGAACGGATTTCGGCGATAGTGGACCAAATGTGATTCTTTTTGATGATTTTTCCAGAGGGACTGATGGACAAACTATAACGCTTCCCGCTCCGGTGGGAAATTGGAGTGGTGTGTCTGGAAACGCGCCTATCTATGAGGCCGAAGATGGCGGTAATATCGCAGGACGTTTGGTCGACGGCGACGTTTCAAGGCAACTGCAAATTAATTTTGATCCGGTCCAGGAGATCTTCCTTTCATATAGGATAAGGATTCCCGAAGGATATCATTTCCCAAACACCTCCCAGCCTGGCACCTTCGCTCCTGACAGCGCGTGGAAGATGGCTTGGATCATGGACGGTTCGTCTGGCTACCGCGGTGATGATGACATTTGTTTGCCAACTTGGGGAAACGGGACTTATTTTTCCCTTATCGGCAATGACGGCGGGATTAAGAAAGACGGCGTCGCCAACCCTCTTCAGGTGGGGCGGCCAGGGACAGAGAACCATTGGTTCAGTTTTTCCGATTGGAACAGGTTTTCGGTGCACATGAAAGCGGGCAATCCGGACCCGATCCTGGATAAGGGTCTAATTTTTGCGCAAGGACTCAGCGAGGAATTTGGGCAGAAAACCATAATCGCGAATGACCGGACCCTCTTTGACGGTGATGATAATGTCAATGATAATGCTATCAGTCAATGGACGCGCTTGAACTTTTCGGGCTGGCACAGGAGCGGCGGTGTAAACGCGGTTTATGACCATATGACCAGAGGGCTTTACGATGACATCTACTTAGCCACCGGCTCCAATTCGCAAGCTCGCATAGAGATTGGCGACGCCTCCGTTTATTCGGACAGTACCAAGCTGACCATCATAACGCCGGACAATTGGAGCGGAACTTCTATCATGGCGACTGTGCGTGAGGGGGGCTTTTCCGAAGGCGAACAAGGCTACCTTTTCGTGGTTGATTCTAATAATAATCCTTCTGTGGGTTACCCTATAACTTTTTCCTCCACCAGCAGCGAATCAGACGCCGCAACTCCCGTAGTCCCGGAAGAGCCGATTGACGGATCCGCCCCGAATCCCGACCCTATTTCGACTACGCCCGGATATTCTGTCTCGGATTTTGCGAACATCCTCTTGGAATGGATGAAATCCGGAACGAGCCTGCAGGGAGACGTCAATAAGGACGGAACAGTGAACTCAATGGATTTGGGGGTTATAATGAGCAATTGGGAATAAATGTTTCAAATAATTTAAAAAACATATGCAAATTTCAGACGTGATGACCAGGAATCCGGTTTCCGCTATGCCCGACTCTTTGGTGACGAAGATCGCATTGCTTATGAATGAGAACAGGTTGCATGCGATACCCGTTGTGAATGGCCGCAACAAGGTGGTCGGTATAATTACCGAGAGCGATTTTTTTATTAAGGGATCTATGAATATATACCTTCCTTCCGTTATAGAAATATTGAAGGATAATTCCGTGTTGGAAAAAATGTCCGAAGATAAAAAGGGAAAAATAGAAAAAATTATGGAAGCAACGGTTGGGGAAATCATGACATCTCCTTGTATTACCCTGAATTACGAATCTTCGATAGATGAGTTCTTCAGTCTCATTAAGGATAAAAAACTCCATTCCGTTCCAGTGGTGGATAGTAGTCATAGTCTGGTTGGAATTATTACGCTTGCTGACATGATGAATCTTATTAAGATAAATTAATTAAAATTAAAAAAACCATGGAATTTAAAAAGCAAAAAAATGGGGAAGTGGAAGATGCAGGCTTCCGGCCCATAGATAAAGAGGCAAGGGAAGTAGTTGGTTTATGGAAAAAAAGCTTCATCTTTATATCAAGGGCTGAAATGAAGACATGGAAGATGGTATTGGTTCTGGCTTTCGTGGCCGGGCTCGCGACTGCCATAGTCGCGGTGGTTTCATTTGACAGGGAACAAAAATCCAGAGCCTCACTTGTGCCGGCCAGGATATTTTTCACACCAGCCTCTCTCAGTCTGGAAGAAGGCGAGCAATTCAATGTGGACCTCAATCTGGATGCGGCAGGAGGGAATGTGGTTGTTTCCAGGGTTGATATATCTTACAATACATCAAATCTCCAGCTCCTCTCCTCAAGCACTTCCGGGTCGGCATTTTCATCCGAAAACGCTTGCGTGTATAATTCTAAGCCTTGTGAAATAGTGACCAATGATCCGTCATTAGGAAAATTATCAATCACGTTGTCCAAGCCGTCTCCGGGTGTTTCATCATCTTCTGGAAAAATCGCGACTGTGACATTCAAGGCCCTGAAGCCTATGAGTGGAAGCACTTCCGATTTGAAAATTGATTTTTCAAGTCAGGGCAGTTACAGCGACTCGGATATTATTCTAGATGACGGCAATGGAACAGATACTCTTTCAGGCGTGGGTCTTCTGTCCTTGAGTGTCAGCGCTCCGGACACGACAACTCCGGTCATATCCGGCGGATCTCCAACTGGCCAACTCGATTCCACGACTACCGAGGTTATGATGAGCGTGCGGACGGATGAGGAAGCATCATGCAGATATGCAAAAACTGCTGGCGTGGAATATTCTTCGATGGAAGGAACCTTGGAAGGCGACGGTTCGACTAATCATTCCGTATCCCTGAGTGGATTGGTTTCCGGAGCGACATATGATTATTACGTCAAATGCCGGGATATTTCAGGAAATAGCACGGTTGATGATTATCGAATCAATTTCTCGGTTAAATCCGTCGCCATAAAAGGGAAGTCCACTTTGTCTCCGGGAAAGACAAAGAAATAAGCCGACACTGATTCGCGCTCTTAATTCAAAAGAAAACCAGTATTTTATTGCTGGTTTTCTTTTCGGGTGACCCTTCGGATGGCCGTTTTGGCCATGGACGTTTTGGCGAATTTCAGCCAGTCAGGGTTCGGAATTTTCCTGTCTTTGGAGGTTATTATTTCAATCACTTGTCCGTTTGAGATTTTGTGGTCCAAGGGGACCATTTTGCCGTCAGCTTTGGCCCCGACGGTGGAGTTTCCGATCTCGCTGTGTATGGCGTAGGCGAAATCAACCGGAGTGGCTTCTTCGGGAAGCTCGATGATGTCGCCGCGCGGAGTGAAGGCAAAGATGTGGTTTTTGAAAAAATCGATGCGTAGCCCCTCGATGAATTCCTCGTCGTCGCGTCCTATTTCGTTCTGCCATTCGCGAAGCTGCTTGACCCATTTGAGTTCCTTCTCGATCTTTTCTTTTTTGGCGCCGAAAATGTATTCCTTCCAAGTTTTTTTCTTCATTTTGTCCGCGTATATCCAATGGGCGGCGATTCCGAATTCAGCTTCGTCATGCATCTTCTGCGTGCGTATCTGCACTTCCAAGATCCTGCCTTCCGGTCCGAAAATGGTCGTGTGGATGGATTGGTATCCGTTGGGTTTGGGAAGTGAGATATAATCCTTGATACGTCCGACCATCGGGCGGTATTTTTTATGCACGATTCCCAATGCCTCATAGCAGTCGGCGATTTCAGGAACGATCAGGCGCACCGCTGACAGGTCGTAGATGCGGTTGATGTCCATATCATACTTCTTCAGTTTTTCATAGGAGCTATAAAGGCTTTTGGCGCGGCCATGGATGTCCAGGACATCGATACCTTCCTTTTGGAGTTCCTTTTTGAGGTCCTTGATGGCCTGGTTGACGTAGCGCTCCCTTTCCTTGTAGCTTTTAGTGATGACTTCCTCGACGTAGTAGTAATTTTCAGGATCCAGGTATTTGAAGGATAGATCTTGGAGCTGGGTCTTGATTTCCCCGATTCCCAATCTGTTGGCGATCGGAGCGAAAATCTCCATGGTTTCGCGTGCGATCCTTTGCTGTTTATCGGGGGATAAGTGGTCGAGGGTCCGCATGTTGTGCAGGCGGTCGGCCAGCTTGATGATGACGACCCGGATGTCGGCGGCCATCGCCAAAAACATCTTGCGCAGGTTTTCCAGGTAATATTCCTCATGCGAGCCGCGCAGTTTTATTTTTCCGAGTTTCGTCACCCCATCCACCATGAAGGCCACTTCTTTGCCGAAATTCTTTTCGATTTCTTCGAGCGTCACCGGGGTGTCCTCGTCGACGTCATGGAGAAGCCCCGCGGCGATGGTTTTCCCTCCCATGCCGATTTCCGCCAAAACTTTGGCGGTCGCTATGGCGTGCTGGATGTATTCCTCCCCGGACTTCCTTTTTTGTCCTGCATGGGCTTTTTTGGCGAACTCGTAAGCCTCCGTGATTATCCTCCTTCTCTGCTCGGACGGAGGTTTTTTCAAGGATTTCATTATATCTTCGAGGCCTAGTTGCTTCATGATGTTTGCGTATTAGTTAAGATAATACCCCTGAGGTTTTCCATTATTGCTTCCAGTATAGTAAATAAACAGGCGCATGGCCAATTGGGCCGGAGGGAATAAAAAAGCGAGGATTCGGATCCTCGCTTTCGGTAGCAGACGGTTTGTGGCGGGCGGGCGCATCCTCTTATTGTTCGAACCCGCATTCCTTGCTGGAACATTTGACCATGCCTTTGGCGGCGAAGGCCAACGGCTGTCCGCAGCGCGGGCACATCTCGCCGGTCGGCTTGTTCCACATGGCGAAGTCGCAGGCAGGGTATTTGTTGCAGCCATAGAAGATCCTGCCGCGTTTGGATTTCTTTTCGACGATCTCACCGTCTTTGCATTTGGGGCATTTGACGCCGGTCTTTTTTTCGATGCCTTTGATGTTCTTGCATTCGGGATAACCCGAGCATCCGAGGAACGGTCCGAAGCGGCCACGTTTGACCACCATGGGTTTGCCGCATTTCTCGCAGGTCTCCCCGGAGAATTCGTCGTCCACCTTTTTTTCCTCAGCGGTTTTTTCCGTGAATTTGCATTCCGGATATTTGGAGCAGGCGATGAATTTCCCGAATCTTCCGAATTTGACGATCAGGTCGCTACCGCAGTCCGGACATTTTCTGTCGAGTTTTTCCACGAAATCTTCTTTTTTGACGGTCTCGGTTTTTTTCTCCAGATTCTGGTGGAAAGGCTCATAGAAGTCGCGGATCAGCGGAACCCAATCCTTCTTTCCTTCGGCCACGCCGTCCAAATCCTCTTCCATGTTGGCGGTGAAGTCGATATCGACTATCTGGGGAAAATGCTCGACCAACGTGTCGTTCACTACCATTCCTATTTCCAACGGGATAAGTTTCTTGTCTTCGTTTTTATCAATGTATTTCCGTTCGAAAATCGTGGAGATCGTCGGGGCGTAGGTGGAAGGCCTTCCGATCCCGTGCTCCTCCATGACTTTGACCAACGAAGCTTCGTTGTAGCGCGGAGGTGGAGTGGTCGCTTTTTCGGTCGAGGTCACATCTTTAGCCTCGAGCTCTTCGCCGTTTTCCATTTCCGGCAGGAAGGTTTCCTTGGAGGCTCCCTCACCATACACTTTCAGGAATCCGTCGAAAATGACGGTGGAGCCGTTGGCTCTGAGCAGGTATTCTCCCGATTTTCCTTTGGCGGAAATATCCACTTTCACTTGGCTCAGTTTGGCGCTCTGCATTTGGCAGGCGATGGTCCTGTTCCAGATCAGTTTATAGAGCCTGAGCTGGGCGCTGTCGAGCGATCCCTCGAGATCTTCCGGCGTCGCCTCCAGATTGGTCGGACGGATCGCTTCATGAGCTTCCTGGGCCGATTTCGATTTGGTCTTGAAATATCTCGGGCTTTCGAGGGCGTATTGTTTTCCGAAATTGGCCTCGATCGATTTTTGGGCCGAAAGCAACGACTCCAGGGAGAGGTTCACGCTGTCAGTTCTCATATACGTGATGTGCCCAAGCTCGTAGAGTTTCTGCGCTACCATCATGGTTTGCTTGGCGCTCCAGCCGAGATTGCTGATGGAAGCTTGCTGGAGAGTGGAAGTGGTGAAAGGTGCCGGCGGATTGCGGAAGGCTTCCTTTTTGGTCAGATCGCTCACCTGGTACGACGCGGTTTTAAGGTCAGCCACTATTTCGTCGGCAGACTTCTGGTTTTCGATAGTCGTTTTTTTGCTGGTATATTTTCCGGAGAAAAGTTCCATGATCTGGGTCTTTTCTATTTTCTCCCCGTCTTTTTCAATGAGGTTGGCTGGGAAAATTTGCGCGTCTCCCTTTTTAGCAAGCTCGGCCCCGATCGTCCAATATTGCTCGCTTTGGAATTTTTCAATCTCCCTCTCCCTTTCCACGATGAGACGAAGGGCCACCGATTGCACCCTTCCGGCAGAGAGACCCCTGCGGATTTTCTTCCAAAGGAAAGGGGATAGTTCGTAACCCACCAGACGGTCAAGGACCCTTCTGGCTTGCTGGGCGTCCACCAAGTTGAGATCGAGTTCGCGCGGATGTTCCAGGGCTTTTTGGATGGCGCTTTTGGTTATTTCATGGAAAACGATCCTTGAATAAGGCTTCTTGTTTTTCTTTTCCAAATCAAGTGCCTTGATAAGGTGCCAAGAAATAGCCTCTCCCTCGCGGTCTTCATCGGAAGCCAGGATAACCTCGTCCGCTTTTTTCAAAGATTCCTTGAGCGAGGATATTTTTTCGCGCGCCTTGGTCGGAACCACATATCTGGGTTCGAAATTTTTTTCGATATCGATGCCCATCTCGCTCTTGGGAAGGTCACGGACATGCCCGAAAGAAGACTTTACGGTGAAGCCTTTTCCTAGGAATTTGCTGATAGTTTTGGCTTTGGTAGGGGACTCGACGATGACTAATTTCATGATAATTGGTGCATTAGGCCATTAACGCATTAGCGGATTATCGCATTTGAACTCCGAATCCGTTAATTCTTTAATCCGTTAATTTGATAATTTTTTATAGTTTAATGTAATTCTGCCCTCCCATATTTTTGATTATTCCCTTTATTTCAAGCATTGAGAGGGTTGAAAGGGCGGTCGCTGTTTCCAGTTTAGAGAGTTTCAGGATTGTGTCAACGTGGACGCTTTCCTGGCCTAATACGTCCAGAACGCTTTTTTCTTCTTCAGTGGCGGGACGGTAACCGTCTTTTTTAGGGTTTTCTGTCGCATTTTTCGATTCGCTGACAAAGCTTATTTCCTCCAAAATGTCCGAAACGGAGGAGACCAGCTTCGCTCCCTTTTTGATGAGGGAGTGCGGTCCCTGGCTTTGCAGGTGGAAAATCGGGCCGGGAACCGCGAACACCTCGCGGTTGAAATCCAAAGCCAAATTGGCGGTGATGAGGCTCCCGCTGCCTTCCGCCGCTTCCACCACGAGCGTGCCGAGGCTCATCCCGGCCATGATGCGGTTTCTCGCCGGAAAAGATCCGGGAAGAGGGGAGGTTCCGAGGGGATATTCACTAAGGAGCAGCCCGCCGTTTCGGATAATTTCCTGCGAAAGTTCGAAATTGCTCCGGGGGTGGATGCTTTTGTTATCCAAGCCGTTTCCCATGACCGCGATCGTTTTTCCTTTGGCCTCCAAAGCTCCGGCGTGCGCGATGGCGTCGATGCCGAGCGCCAGCCCGCTGACGACCGTGACGCCGGAGTTGGCCAAATCTCTCCCGAAAGAGTTGGCGACGCGCGAGCCGTATTCGGTGGATTTTCGCGATCCTACCACCGCGATCATTTTTGAATTCAGCAAGGAAGGATCCCCCTTGGTATAGAGTATATAAGGGGGATTGTGGATTTCCCGAAGAAGCTCCGGATAATTCGGATCTTCCAGTGAAACGACGGAAATCTCTTCCTTTTCCAATTTTTCCCATTCTGCGTCCGGATCAATCCTGTCTCTTTCTGAAGCGATCCTGCCCGCCAGGTTTTCCGAAAGGCCGGCTTTGACCAGCTCCGCAAGGGGAGCGCCCCAAGCTTTTTCCGCGGAGTCGAAATAATCCATCAAAAGCGCCAGTTTTTGGCTCCCGACTCCTTCTATGAGATTGAAGGCGTTTAGATGTTTCATATTTCAAATATAGAGGAAATTTTAACTATTGACAAACTGACTATTTTTTGCTATAATAGATAATCAGTGCCTGGAATTTAAAAACGCCTGTTTGGAGCCCTTTTTTCCGACGAAAGATGTTATTTCGGCAAAAAGGCCCCTGAACGGTTCAGGCGTCAGTTATTTGGAAATTTTATCACCACCAACGCATCATTTGAAAAAAAGGAGCGGAAACCATGTCTAATCGTGCTTTTACCGTGTTGGCAATTTCGATCACCTCGTTTATTTTGGCAGTGTTCGCTTGTGTTTACTGGAATTACAGTTTCGATAAGAATTGCGGGGATTATCTTAAGCTCGCGGGTGACGCCCCGAATATCGAACGCGCTGATAATTTCCTGGATAAAGCGATCCGGTATATCGAAAGGGAAAATCTTACCAGCGGAAATTCGGCGATCATTTTTTCCAAACCGAGCAATGATGTCGGTGTCTGGTACGAGCAGATCAAGGGAGCCAAGGAAACTACCGAAAATCTCTTGGCAAAAGAGAAAGTTGATCCCGCTTCTGTCTCCCAGTTGGACAAGGACAACGCCTTGATGAAAATCAGGGAGGTCCTTCTGGACGATTCTTCCAGCGGAACGAAGGTTACTGCGCCGGATTGGATCTCTTGGTATCCGCATCAGCATGCTATTGCCGGCTGGTGGATTATGGCAGGCATCGTTTTTTGCATAGGCCTTTATTTTAAGACAAACGACTGATCGTTGAGATCGTTAAAGGGCGGAGTGAGCACACCCCGCCCTTTTTTCATATCCAAAAATAAGATCGCAACCGAAAAAGAGCCGGTTTTTATGCTAGCTCTTTTATTATTTCTTTCAAAACCGAAGAAATTTTTCCTGCTTCCTCTTTGGAAAAATCCTTGAGGACAAAATCGATTCCGGGTTCGCTTCGTTCGGTCCGGCCGCCTTCTTTTTCCACGCCTAGGCGGATCCTTTTGAAAGCCTGGGTGCCGAGATGGTCGATGAGCGATTGCACGCCGTTGTGTCCCGCGGCTCGCGAATCATCGCTGATTTTCCATTTGCCGATTTCAATGTCCAGGTCGTCATGGGCCACTGTGATGTCGGCGACGGAGAGTTTATAAAAATCCATAATGGCCCGCACCGACTTTCCGGAAAGGTTCATGAAGGTCAGGGGTTTCACTAACAACGTTTTTTCTCCCTTTAAAAGCCCTTCGGAGATTTCAGCGTCGAATTTTTTTTCGGATTTGAACTCGTCGAAGCCGAAATGTTTTTGAATTTCATCAAGCAAAAGGGAACCGGCGTTGTGGCGGGTCTTGGCATATTTTTCTCCGGGATTTCCCAGGCCGACTATCAGTTTCATAAAATTTTCAATTATAATGCTTTTTTATTTATTCCAATTCCAATTCCAATTGCCCGTCCTTCTCCCTGTCGTATTCCTCTTTACTTACGTCTTCGTATTTGTACAGCTCGACGAGGTCCTTTCCTAAATATAGCGTAAAATCTGTTTCCGTTGAAGAAGCGCTGTCGGTGGATGGGGAAAGGGCGGCCGGGGTTATCCTTAGGAGCTCATCCAAGGTGAATATTTTTTCCCCGACGGTGGCGTCCACGATTTCCGTTTTTTGACGGGTTTTGTTTCCCGTGATCATTTTTATTCGGCGGTTTTCCATGTCGAGCGATTCGCTGGCGGCTTGTCTGACTTTTTCCGCAACACTCATATCTCCGCTTTCGTTGACGATGCGGAGAGTCGCATCTTCTTTGGCGAACTCCTCTTTCCTTCTTTCTATTTTTCCGATGTCGAAGATGTTTTCAGCAAGGTCATGTATCTGGCTATATGATCCGACCTTCGGGACCAGGATGAAAGCGCGCGAATTTTCGAAATAGACGTGCGAGACTTTGAGCAGGCTGTCGGCTTTCCAGGCATCCACGACTTTCGTCGAAATGTTCTGGGTGTCCAATTTTTTGGCCAGGAAAAGAAGGCTTTCGATTTCGTTGAGTGCCAGGTCGGTCCGGACGTTTTCTTCCAAAGTCGAAAGGAGTCCGCCGATAGCGGAAGGATCCAAGATCGTTCCCAGGGAAAAAGCTTTGTTTTTGACGGATTGCAGGACCTGCTGCTGCCTCTTGGCCCGGCCGAAGTCACCCTCGGGATCATCATGACGCTCCCGGACATATTTGAGAGCGGTTTTACCGTCCAGGACCTGCACGCCCTTTTTCAATTCGAAAGTCTCATAGCTGTAATTGGGACCAGGGTAGCGTGCGTCGTAGATATCCCTTTCCACGCTGACCGTTATGCCTCCGAGCGCGTCTATGAATTTGGTGAATCCGTCGAAGTCCACTGCCAGGTAATAGTCGATTTTTTGTCCGGTGACGTTTTCGACCGCTTGGTTTATAAGCGAGACCCCCGCGTCGCTTCGAAGGCCTATCTGATAGAGGCTGTTTATTTTGGAATAAGAATTTCCCCCGGGAACGTTTACGTAGAGATCCCTGGGAAGCGATAGCAGGGCGATCCTTTTGGACTCGATATCGATCGAAGCGAGCATCACGGTGTCAGTCAGATTGCTGCCCGGTTTTTTCTCTCCAGCCGCACCCAAAAGCAGAATGTTTATACGGCCGTCTTCCTCGCCTGAAAGCGGCGTCCTTTGCGAAGGGATGAGTGAGAGAGCGGCAGAACCGACTTCCTTCACGAAAGAGGAACCTTTTTCCGCGGTCGTTATTTTTTTGCCGGCGGAGTAAACTCTCCAAGAAATGAAAGCCCCGTATGAAAAAACGGAGACGATCAAAAGAAAGGAAGAGAGAAGCAGGAATTTCCTTATAGCCAATCTCTTTTTGAATGAGCGCCAGGCGACATCCGTATCGCTTTCATCTTCCGATATGCGCAACCCATCCTTTTTCCTTTTGGAATTTTCTCCGTTTAGCGGAAAAGGATATCCATGACCCGCTTGTTTTTTTTGTAGTCCGTCCATGCGCTAAGTTTACCTTGCCCGGAGAGTGCGTGTCAAAGCTCCTGTCCGGGCTTGCGTGGCGCCGCAAAGGGCGGAACGGAGCGACTCTTGCTATAGGTCGAAAAATGTGATATCATAAGCATGTTTAAGGCTTTTTTTGCTTTATTTATGGCAAATAATGACAATGAAAATTTCACCCTGGACCTCGGAGGCGACGACGAGTCGTATTACGGCGTGGGGAGTTTCATTTGGGAGGTCGTGAAGGTCTTCTTTTGGGCGTTGGTCATTATAGTGCCGATCAGGGTGTTTCTTTTCCAGCCTTTTTTCGTGCAGGGGGCCAGTATGGAGCCGAATTTCGAGGACGGGGACTATCTCATAATCAACGAGATAGGATACAAGAAAACGGACGTCGGATTCAGCGATACGCGCCTTTTCACAGTCGACACTTTCAGGGATTTCGAAAGGGGGGACGTGGTGGTTTTCCGTTATCCGAAAAACCCTTCGCAGTTTTTCATAAAAAGGATCATAGCTTTGCCTGGGGAGAAAATCGAAGTCGATGACGGGAAGGTTACTGTTTACAGCAAGGAAAAACCGGAAGGATTCCTTCTCGATGAAAAATCCTATTTGCCCGAGGACGTGCTTACCAAGGGTGCGGTTACCAGGGAGCTGGCAAGCGATGAATATTTCGTCATGGGTGACAACCGCGAATTCAGCCATGATTCCAGAGCCTGGGGCCCCATAGAAAAAAATGACGTTATCGGCAAGGTTCTCTTGAGGGCTTGGCCGGTTTCCAAAGCGGATATTTTTTAAGTCCGGCGCTTCGCCTTTCGGTAGGCGGGGAAGAATGAAAATAAAAATCTTATTAGTCGGGTGGGTGTGGATATTTCAGATATTAAATTAACTGCTAAAAATAAAGGATTCTTTTGAGCCGAGCTCATCGGAATTTCTGCTACCGGGGTATGCCTAAGAAGAAAGCGCAAAAAGCCAAACCTGTTGCCAGGAAAACGACCAAGACTACCGTCTCCAGGAAGATCTCCAAGAAAATCGAGAAGGTGGAAGAGGAAATAATGCTCCAGCCTCCGAGAGGCATGAGGGATCTGCTTCCGGGCGAGCAGCCGTATTGGAGCCAAATAAGAAGGGTGGCTTCCAAGCTCGGGCACGAATACGGTTTCCAGAGGATAGACACTCCGGTGGTCGAATACGCCAACCTTTATACCCGCTCCATCGGGGAGGGAACCGATATCGTCGACAAGGAAATGTATACTTTCACGACCAGGGGAGGGGACAAGGTGGCGCTCCGTCCTGAATTTACGGCCGGACTTTGCCGGGCCTACATCCAGCACGGAATGAACGTGCTTCCCAAGCCGGTCAAGCTCTTTTCCATCGGGCCGGTTTATCGATATGACAGACCGCAGGAAGGAAGATATAGGGAGCACTGGCAGGCTAATTTCGATATTTTCGGGGAGCAGGACGCTATTTTGGACGCCCAGGTGATCCAATTGGCACACAGGGTCGTGACGAGTCTCGGAATCAAGAACGTCCAATTCCAAGTCAACAGCATCGGATGTCCGAAATGCAGGAACGAATATCAGGATCTTTTGGTCGCTTATTTGGAATCCAAAAAGCAGAAGCTTTGCCAGAACTGTAAAAAGAGGATGGAAACTAATCCGTTGCGAGTTTTGGATTGCAAGGAGGACAAATGCATGCAGGTTTCTTCGAACGCTCCACAGTCGGTGGACCATCTTTGCGGGGAATGCCATGTGCACTTCAAGAATCTGCTGGAATATCTCGACGAACTCGATCTTCCATATGTGATAAACCCGAGATTGGTCAGGGGTTTGAGCTATTACTCCAAAACCGTTTTCGAGATCTGGTCCGGAGATGAGGAAGGCAAGAAGCATTCACTGGGAGGAGGAGGGAGATATGATTATCTGGTTGAGACTTTGGGCGGTGAACACACTCCCGCCATCGGATTCGGATTGGGATTGGACAGGTTGGTGGGCGAGATGAAAAGAGTCAAAGCCAAGACGTATGTGGAACCCAAACCCAAGGTTTTCTTGGCCCAGCTGGGTGACCTTGCGAAGAAAAAGAGCCTCCGTCTTTTCGCCGAGCTCCAGAAGAACGGAATTTTCGTCGCGGAAAGTTTCGGAAGAGGAAGTTTGAAATCCCAGCTTCGTGTGGCCGACAGGCTCGGAGTGGAGATAACTTTGATAGTCGGACAAAAGGAGGCATTGGACGAGACGGCGATAATGAAAGACATGGTCAGTGGGACGCAGGAAACGGTTTCGCACGCAAAATTGGTGAACGCCGTGAAGAAGATCCTTAAGAACAACGTCATAGTTTCCAATAATCTTTTCTAAAAACCGCCATGGAAGATTGTATCTTCTGTAAAATCGCAAGAAAGGAAATTCCGGCCGAGATCCTTTTCGAGGATTTCGACTTGGTGGCGTTTCGCGACATCAAACCTATCGTCCCGGTGCATGTCCTGCTGATTCCCAAAAAGCATATCTCTTCGATAAACGATGTCACAGAGGAGGACAGCGCTCTTGTTGGCAAAATGATTTTCAGGGCCAAGGAATTGGCCAAGGAACTCGGCATCGCGGAGGGTGGATATAAACTGCTTTTCCGCACGGGTGAGAACGGCGGACAGGAAGTCGCGCATATCCATCTGCACCTTTTGGGCGGCGCGAGACTTTTTGAGGAAATAAGGCCGGTTTAGAGGGATGAGGGACTGAAACCCCCGGGGGCTTGAAATAAATTGATAATGTGGTAGATTATATAAACCCCAGCCAATAAGGCCTAGGGCTACATAAATGAAAGGAGGTACTATATGATAGAGGTAAAAAAGAAGAACAGGGAAACGGCTGAAAGTCTGATCCGAAGATTTTCCAGAAGGATCCAGCAGAGCGGAGTTTTGGTGAGAGCCAGAAGGACGCGTTTTAGGAATGAAGAGAAAAGCAAGACTGAAAAACGTCAGGAAGCTTTGTATAAAGTCAAAATCCGAAAGGAAATTGACAAATTGAAGAAGCTTGGAAAATTCGACGACGAGGCCCTGCGCAACATCAAGCGCAAAATGGGCGGCAGATAATCTAAAATTGTCATTATCTATGTCTTTAAGAGAAAAAATACTTTCCGATCTTAAGGCAGCTATGAAAGAAGGCGATGCAGCGAAACGAGACGTGCTTCGCCTTCTTGATAGTGCTATAAAGAATTCGGAAATAGAAAAAAAGAAAAGGGAGGAAGGTCTCAGCGAGGAGGAAGTCCTTGAGGTTCTTTCGCGCGCGATGAAGCAGAGGCAAGACAGCGTCACCCAATTCGAAAAGGGTAGTAGGCCCGATTTGGCCGAAAAGGAGAAGCAGGAAATGGCCATCATTTCGGTCTATCTTCCTGAGCAGCTCAGTCAGGAAGAAGTGGAAAAGGCCGTCAGGGAAATCGTTGCCAAGATGGGAGAAATTTCCGCCGCCGATTTCGGGAAAGTCATGGGGCAGGCGATGGGACAGCTCAAGGGAAAAGCCGACGGCAATGCCGTTTCCAAAGCGGTCAAAGCTGAACTTGGGAAAATCAAATGAGTATTCCCGATATGCCTTCGAGCAAACCGATCCTTGAAATAAACAACTTGACGCAGTTCGCGGTCGAGGATGGTTTTTTCGAGAAAGTGGCCCGCGAAACCCTTTCCGATAGCAGAAGGGTGTGCCTTGCCGGCAAGGACGTTTCCATCAGCGTCGCCTTGGTTTCCGAAGGGGAGATAGCTGGACTCAACAAGCGATACAGGGAAAAAGACCGACCTACTGATGTCCTTTCTTTTTGCGAATATGCGGATTCGGAAGATCTGTGCAATAATGAGGATAAGGACGTTTTTCTGGGCGAGATAATACTTTGCCCGCAGTACATAACAAGGTCCGCCAAGGAACAGGAGGTTTCGTTCGAGTTCGAGCTGGCTTATATTTTTTCCCATGGCATATTGCATCTGCTGGATTTTTCCCACGGAAAGGAGATGTTCTCCAAGCAGGAAGAAACGGCCAGGCGGCTCACGGATAAAAAAATAAAAAATATTTAAAAAAGAAAGATGGTAGAGAATATAAGAAAAATCGCAAGAAGTTTTTCGCATGCGATCGACGGATTGGCTTATGCGGCCAAAAGGGAAAGGAATTTTCAGATAGAATTGCTTTTCGGTTTTTTGGTGCTGGTCCTCATTTTGGTTTTCAAAGTCAAGAATTGGGAAGCGGTCGTGTTGATTTTGATGGTGGCCGGGGTACTCATAACCGAACTCGCCAACACCGTCGTCGAGAGGGTGGTGGACATGCTCAAACCCAAGGTGCATCCTTATGCCAGATTGATAAAGGACATCATGGCGGCGGTCGTCCTGATATCTTCGTTCGTCGCGGCGCTCGTCGGGGTGATCATTTTTTATCCATACATCAGGGAGCTTTTAGGCCTCTAGATTTCCACCCCGGTTTTCGCCGGGGTTTCATTTTGTCCGAAAACGTTTTTCGTGTATAATTGGGAAAAGGTAGTTTTGCAAATATACAAAAACAAATATTAAATGTTAATTTGGCTGGGCGATGGATTCGCTTGGTTCGCGTTTATTTCAGAAAGGCGTAATTTTCCAGGCGATGGTCCTGACGTTGTGCCGGGAAAAAGATGCGAAGCGTACGGGGCAACAGGGAGACCCCGGATGCTGAGCCGAAGTTTTTTATGTCAAGAAACAATATTATAGCAGGAATAGATATAGGATCTTCGAACGTCCGCACGGTCATCGCGCAGGAAATGCGCGGTGAAGAGGCTCTTCGAATTATCGGCGTCGGAATAGTTCCGTCTTCCGGTATTAGGAGGGGGGCGATTATCGATATAGACGAAGCTGCCAAATCCGTCAATGAATCCGTCGGCATAGCTGAGAGGATGTCGGGGGAGGAAATCAGGAAAGCCCATGTCAGCATAGGTGGAACGGAAATAACCTTGCAGGATTCCAAGGGCGTGATCGCCATAGGCAGGGCCGACGGGGAAGTTGTCGAAGATGACGTGAACCGGGTCATTACCGAGGCCCAGGCCATTCCCTTGCCGATGAACAAGGATATTTTACACATCATACCGAAAAGGTACCGTTTGGACGACCAAAACGACATAAAAAATCCTTTGGGGATGAGGGGGGTGAGACTCGAGGTTGAGGCGCTCGTGGTTGAGAGCAGCGCGGCGCACGTGAAAAACCTCACCAAATGTCTTTATCAAGCAGGAATCGAAATAGAAGATATCGCTTTGGAGCCCCTGGCTAGTTCCAAGGCGGTTTTGACGAAGAAACAGAAGGAACTGGGAGTGGTCCTGGTCAATATCGGGGGCGGAACCACCTCGATCGCGGTTTTCGAAGAAGGGGAGATTTTGCACACGGCCATTTTGCCGGTGGGAGCGGGACACATCACCAATGACATCGCTATAGGCTTGCGGACTTCCATCGACGTGGCGGAGCGCGTGAAGCTTGAATACGGAACGTCTTTGACGAGGGGTGTCAATCAGAAAGAAGAAATCGATATTTCCAAATTCGATTCGCAAGAAGACGGAACCGTGTCGCGATACCATGTGACTGAGATAATCGAGGCGAGACTGGTTGAAATCTTCGAGATAGTCCAGGCGGAGTTGAAGAAGATAGGGAAGGCGGGGCTTTTGCCTGCCGGGGCGGTGCTGGTCGGAGGAGGGGCGAAATTGCCGGAAATTATCGATCTTGCGAAAGAGATTCTCAGGCTTCCGATCCAGATAGGTTACCCTGGAGGATTCACCGGAGTATTGGACAAGGTTGACGATCCATCGTTCGCGACGGCCGCAGGACTCCTTTTATGGGGAGATGATCAGGCGAACTTTTCGGGAGGTGTTACGAGTGGAATAAAAGTTCTGGATAATCTTTCAAAAGGAACGGGATATACGGTCGGAAGGGTGAAAGATTGGATAGGAAAATTTCTGCCATAAAAACCGCCCAAAATAGGTTTTTGTGGCTCAAACAAACAAAAAACAAACAAAAAACAAATTCTTGACACAACTAGCTCGAGTATGGTAGATTTAGATACTAAGCGGGCTTTGTGGGCTTTAAGTTGGCAAAAATACAAGAGGGATAATTTACATAAATAAGCGATCGTTGGTCCCAAGATCAATAGATTTATCGAAAAATTATGGCGGAGATAAAACCAGACATCGAAACATTTGCAAGAATAAAAGTTGTCGGAGTTGGCGGGTCTGGTAACAACGCGATAAGCAGGATGATAGACTCCAAGATCAAGGGAGTTGAATTCGTCGCCATAAACACCGACGCCCAGGCGCTGCATCATTCGAAAGCCCAGGAGAAAGTGCACATCGGAAAAAATCTCACCAAGGGATTGGGGGCCGGGATGAATCCGGAAATCGGTAGGCAGGCCGCCGAGGAAAACAGGGATGAAATCCAGGAAGTCCTCAAGGGTGCCGACATGGTTTTCGTCACTTGCGGGCTCGGAGGAGGAACCGGAAGCGGCGCCGCGCCGGTCGTGGCTGAGACCGCCAAGGAGCTTGGAGCTTTGACCGTGGCCGTCGTGACCAAGCCGTTCGCCTTCGAAGGGGCGCAAAGGAGACAGATCGGAGAAGAAGCGCTGGCCAACCTCAAGGACCGTGTGGACACTTTGATCACTATCCCGAACGACAAATTGCTTTCGATTATCGACAGAAAAACCACTCTTATAAACGCTTTCAGGATCGTCGACGACGTTCTAAGACAAGGTGTGCAGGGAATTTC
>Ga0076223_101_pt1 | contig 39229 bp, 35 predicted proteins | sample RifGroE2_FD_67847 | JGI IMG/M metagenome (GOLD analysis project Ga0076223, IMG submission 67847) | Parcubacteria (Moranbacteria) bacterium GW2011_GWE2_47_10 | reverse complement strand
AAGCTAGTGAAGCTAATCCGCCGGTTGGCGGACTAAAAGCTGTTGTTATGCCTGAATTACCGGAAGTTGAAACAATCGTAAACGACCTAAAAAAAACGATCCTCGGAAAAAAGATCGTTTCTTTTGAAAGCGGTTTTAAAAAGGCGATTAAAGGCGGAAACCCGGCCGATTTCAAGAAAAATATCATCGGGAAAAAAATAATCGGGGTCGAGCGGATAGGCAAGAACATCGTCATAAACTTAAACAGCGGCATGACTATCTTGGTCCACCTTAAGATGACCGGGCAGCTGGTCGTGAAGCATGGAACCCAAAACGTGGAACCTGATTCCAAAAACCTAAAACCTAGAACCCAGAACCTATCACCTACCGAAAAGCATCTCCATCATTGCTTCATTTTAAACAAAGGTCTTTGTTTTTATGACATCAGGAAATTCGGAACCTTATCTCTAATTGAAACCAGCCAATTGAAGGATAAATTTTCAAAATTGGGAACAGACCCTTTGTCGAAAGAATTCTCCCTGGAAAAATTAAAAGGATTGTTAAAAAAAGCTCCGAACAAGCCCGTCAAAGCTCTGCTGATGGAGCAAGGACTTATTTCCGGTATCGGCAACATCTACGCCAGCGAGATACTTTTCGATGCCAAAATCGATCCACGCAAAAAATCCTCTTCCCTGAAAAACAAAGAAGTGGAGAAGTTGCTCGAATCCATCAAGAAAATATTAAAGAAAGCTATTTTAATGAGAGGTACCTCCGTCAGTGATTATCGCGATGCCAGCGGGAAAAAAGGGAGTTTCCAGGATGTGTTGAAAGTGTACAAAAAGGATGGTCAAAAATGCCCAACCTGTGATACAATTATTGAGAAATCGATCATCGGACAAAGAAGCACTTTTTTCTGTCCGAAGTGCCAAAAATGAATTGTGTTATGAATAAATCGCTGAATTTTCGGGATACGTCGCAAAAATCCCTCGTATTTAACGATTTAAAGATAATAATAATTCAACAAACATAAAAAATGAACAGGAAACAGACAGGTGTCATAGTCGCCGTTGCGGCGATTTTAGCGGGAGGAATACTTTATTTCACCACTTTTAAGGATTCTAGCACGAAAAAAACCAAGCAGATCCAAGTAGACACTGAAGCCCTGAGCGATACTCCCCGCAATACCGGACCGGTCAGCCCTATTTCCGGAATATCATGTGATAACTGGAACCGCAGACCCCTGGCGATCATGCAGCCCGCAGATGCCAGCGCCAGGCCGTTGGCAGGGCTGAGTGAAGCCGATATGGTAGTTGAGATGCCTGCGGTTTATGGGAGCATCACGCGCCTTATGGGAATCTATGTGTGCGGCAACCCGGAGGAAGTAGGATCTCTCAGAAGCTCCCGACATGACTACATCCACCTGGCGGCAGGCTTGGACGCAGTTTACGTCAGTTTCGGCGCCTCCCACTTCGCCACAGATATCCTAAACAAGGGAGTAGTGGACAACATCAACGGCCTAAATGCCGGGGGAAGGGCGGGAAACCAATATTTCTTCCGCAAGGAAGGAGACTGGGTCAAATCGGATGACACGGCTTATGCCAAATTCGCTTCGCTCCTACAAGGAGCCAAGGATTTCGGGTACAGGATGGAAACCAATTTCTCGGGTTACCCTCACCAGGATGACGCCCCCATGGACCAGAGACCCAACGGAGGACACTTGAGAGTCGGATATCCCGGAAGCTTCGCCGCCGAATATGATTACGACAAGGAAACCAACAGCTTCGTCAGGACCTGGGGAGGAACCAAGGACAGCGACAGGAACAACGGCCAGGCTATCGCCCCGAAAAACGTCGTGGTCATGATAGCCGAAGGAGCCCAAATGGAAGACCAATACGCCAATTTCCAAATAGGCGACCCTTGGTTCGACGACAGCGACAGCGGACAGGCCTTCTACTACCTTAACGGGCAGCAGATGACGGGAACATGGAAAAAGGATAAGTCTTCGGCTGACAGCAAATTGCTATTCCTCAACAACGATGGAAAAGAAATAGTGTTCGTACCGGGACAAATATGGGTTGATATCATAGATCCAGGAATCAATCATAGGTGGACACCGGCCCAATAGCCAACCTTTAAAAGCTTCCAAATCCCGATAATCAATGCTAAGATTCACTTGCTAGATTATCGGGATTTTTTCGTATTTAAATGCCCCTAAATAAAATGTTGTACTTCCTTTATGGCGAGGATTCCTTTCGTTCCAAGGAAAAACTCCATGAACTGAAAAAAGTTTTTCTCAAAAAGAACCCACCCTCAGGGTTGTTTGTTTTCGATTTTTCGGATAAGGATACCTCAGAGCAAGCTTTTTTGGAGGCGTTGAAGTCCGGGGGCCTTTTTTCGGAAAAAAAATTGATCATAGCTGAGGGTTTGTTGAAAAATATTCCGACCGAAAGACAAAAAACCGTTTTAGAAAAACTGAAGACCGACAAATCCCTCTCTCAGGAAAAAGACCTGGTTCTGGTTTTTCATGAGGAAGGACAGCCCAAGAAAAACCTTTCTTTTTATAAATATCTCTCCACGAATGCCAAAAAGCAAGAATTTTCCCTGCTTTCTCCACGCGATCTTGAAAATTGGGCCTCCGGCTATGTCGCAAAATCATCCCCGCAAACGGCTGTCCCCGCTGAATCCCTCTCCATGTTGGTTTCTTATGTTGGGAACGACCTTTATCTTCTGAAAAACGAGCTCGATAAGCTGATTTGCTTCAAGGCCAAGGGGGGAGAAATTTCAAAAAATGACATCGAGGCCCTCGTCAAATCCCATTCAGAATCCACCGTCTTCCAGGCCATTGAAGCCCTTCTGGGCAAGGACGCCAAGCGGGCGCTGTTTCTGCTCCATGAGCAGCTCCAAAAAGGAGAAGATCCCTTCTACCTGCTTTCAATGTATTCCTATCAGCTCCGGACACTGCTGAAGATTTCCGCCGCTTTCGAAAGCGGCAACACCAATCCCCAATTCATAGCCAAGGAGACAGGGATCCATCCCTACGTGGTCCAGAAAGCGTTCCCTCAAATCAAAAACATATCCTTTCAAAAACTCCGCGACATTTATGGAAAACTGGGAGAGATAGACATGGCTTCAAAGACCGGCAAAAACAATGTGACACTGCTGCTCGACAAACTTATCTCCAGCCTTTAAGGGGATATTCAATCCAAACAAAAAAGCGCCTGTTGGCGCTTTTTTTATGAACCTCCTGGAAAAAACCTTTACTTCTTCAGTGCTACGGCCTTGACGGTCTTATTGAGCCTTGATTTTTTCCTGGCAGCGGTATTTTTCTTGATGACATCCTTCTGGGCAGCTTTGTCGAGAGCCTTGATTGCGGCCTTCAGCCACTTCTGGGCATCCTCTATTTTTCCGGCCGCTACAGCCTCCCTGGTTTTCTTGATGGCATTTCTGAAAACTCCTTTCACCTCCTTGTTATGCAGAGTCTTCCTGTCGGTAACCCTCATGTACTTTTTTGCGGACTTCTTTATTGGCACGTAATTGTTTCATGGACTCACTTTTTGAGCGTTAAAAGCGGATCCACTTCTATTAATTGATTTATAAAAAATATTTTAACAAGCATTCCTATTCATAGCATGGTTTCCATGTCTTGGCAAGAGTCCCGCCCGAACTAAAGCGAAAGCTCATCTATTTCCTCCGACCCTATCTCCCTGTTCATCTTTTCTATGAGATTATTACGGTTAAGCCAGATTTCATTAGCCCAATTGGAATTGTCCGCCTTTATGAAAAGTTTTTTGCCTTTCAAATACTCCGCCTTGATGTTCTCAATTCCACGATTGCCATATTCCTCCTTGATGATCCTGTCGAATATGTAAAACAAACTTTTATCATCCAGGGGGGTCTTTTTGGTCAATTTCCTGTTTTGCAACAAATGCCCTATCTTTTTCATAAATTCCCTGCCTAGCTCTTTATAGGCATTATTATGTGCGTATAGTTTTTTATTTCCTTGTTCTCCTTGCCCTCGACCATCCTAAGCACGGCCGGGGAAGAACTGCTGTTCATCAACAAGGCCACCTTGGGAGTTGAAATCGCCTGGACCGCATCCGCGATGAATCTAGGATTGAAAATAACTTCCTGTTCCGGACCGCTTATCTCGGATTGCAAAATCGTCTTATTTTCACCTACTTCCTCGGCCTTGGAATAAACCCTCGCTTCCGAAGTCGTCGGGTCTATCTCGAATTTCACCTCACCCGCCTTGTTTCTGGCGAATATCCCGGCGATCTTCACCGCCCTCAGGAGCTCATCCTTCAACAAGACGACTTTGGTGGAAAATTGACCGGGTATTATCTGCTTATATTCGGGATATTTCCCATTTATCAATCTGGAAACGATCCTGACATTGTCTATTTGGAAAAATATCTGGCTTTCTTCTATTGAAACCTTGATTTCCTTCGTTTCCGGACTTATGACGCGGAGAACTTCAGACAAAGTATTGGACGGTATTATCAAGGAATTATTCTTTTCCTTGAAAAGACGGTATTCGTTCTCATTTTCCTTTTTGATGGGGACTACGGCCTCAGCCAACCTGAAACTGTCAGTTGCCGCCAGATGGACCTCGTTTTCAAAGAGAAGCATGTTCACGCCCGAGAGCTCAGGTCTTGTGTTGTCCAAAGACGCGCAAGAAATAAGTCTGGGGATCATTTCTTTTATTTCCTGGGCTGGGAGGGAAAAAAGGAAAGATCCTTCCATTTCGGGAATTATCGGGAAATCCTGAGCCAAGAGGCCTTTCACAGTAGCCTCCACGCTGCCGCTGGACACTTTTAGGGCCTGATCCTCCAAAACCAAAGAAACGGTACTGTCTGCGGGAAGATTATTGACGAAGCTGCTAAGAAGCTTGGCTGGTACGGTTATTTTCCCTTCTTTCTCAACCTTGGCGCCCACCTTCAGAAAAACGCCTATTTCCAAATTGGTGGCCGATATCTTAAGCATACCGCCCTCGGTCTCCAGAAGGATGTTTTCCAAGATAGGCAATGTTATGTGCTTTCCGACCACCCTTTCCGTGTTGTATATGGCTTTCTTGAAATTTTCCTGCGTACAAATTACCTTCATATGGATATATCGAAAAAATTAATCAACTTTGCCCGACAAGCCTGTCAGATTCATATATTCCCGGACCTATTCACAGCCTATTTAGCTTATTAAAGCCATTTTTAATCCAAAAATACGCTTATCCACACCTTACGCACAACTATAAGACGTATATCTTTTCCTTCAAGATAGCGACGTCTTCTTTTAGTTTTTCATCAAATTCTATTTCCTTGTTTATTTTCTCATAGGCATGCAGGGCTGTCGTATGGTCCCTACCTCCGAATAAATCCCCTATTCCTGGATATGAAGCGCTGAGCTCCTTGCGCATGAGATACATGGCGATCTGCCTGGCTCTCGCTATTTCCTTCTTACGTCCCTTATTGATAAGGTCTTTTTTATCTATACCGAAATATTGCGCTACCGCCTCGATAATATGGGCGTGCTGGACCCCCTTCTTTTTTCCACTAGAAATAAGCTCGGACAAAGCCTGCTGCACCAGCTCCAAGGTAGGGGCTTTCTTGTTAAATTCACATGCCGCAATTATTCGATTGAGCGATCCCTCCAGTTCGCGTATATTGTTTTTGACATGCTCAGCTACGAACTTTATGGCGTCGTCCTCCAAATAAAAGCTTTTCTCAGCCAATTTAGCCTTCAAAATAGCTGTTCTAGTTTCGAGGTCCGGTTTGCTGACATCGGCTATCATACCTCCCTCGAACCTGGACCTGAGTCTTTCTTCCAAAGTAGCTATGGACTTAGGAGGTCTGTCGCTGCTCAGGACTATCTGCTTATTTATCTGGTACAGCGCATTGAATATGTGGAAAAATTCATTTTGGGTCTTTTCCTTTCCGGCAAGAAACTGGATGTCGTCGATAATAAGCAGATCTATCTGCTGATAACTTGCCTTGAAATCATTGATGGTCTGGTTTCTTATGGAATCGATGAGCTCATTGGCGAACCTTTCGGAAGTTATATACTTTATTTTTTTATGCGGATCTTTTTTCAAGATTTCATTGCCTATCGATTGCAGCAGATGGGTTTTTCCCAAACCCACGCCCCCGTATATGAACAGAGGATTGTATATTTTTCCCAAATTCTGAGAAACAGCGTAGCAAGCGGCCCTGGCCAGCTCGTTATTCTCTCCCACTATGAAATTATCGAAAGTGTATCTGGGATTTATATTGGACTCTTGACCGTAATTGAGGCTTTGCTGGACATTTTCCTTGGCAGGAGCGTTATTCGTGGCATTTTCCACATAATTCACGCCCGTTCTTTCATATTGGGCTGGACCAGCTGCCGGATCCGCGCCTTTCTTTTCCGCCGCAGAAGACTGCTGCGGGCTATATATCACACAACTTATCTCCTTTATGTCATCCTGGAAGTTACGGAGCGCCCTGTAGATATAAGTATTGTATTTATTTTCAAGCCATTCCTTGGCGAATCCATTGGGAACACCTATAACAACCTTCCCGTTCTCATTGGAAATAATGGACGTATTTTTGAACCAGGTTATGAAATTCGCTTTCGAAATAGAGAGCTCTATTTCCCCCAGTGCAACTTGCCAAAGCTCGTCATTTTTCATACTTTTCAGCTTGTTAATTGTGCAAGCAAAATTATATCACGCCAAAGTTATCCACACCAGCAAGGTTAGTTAATAACCATGTGCATAACATGTTGACAACTCCAATGATATCCTCTTTTTACTTTTTTGCAAAGAGTGAACGGTCTCCCGCATCCAAATGTTGTTTTTTGGCTTTTTTTTCCTAAAAAACATTGACTTTTTCAGCCTTACTGGTAAACTTCACTTAGTTGAAATCGTAATTAATTAAAGATTATCCAACACATATGAAAAGGACATACCAACCAAAGAAAGGCAAAAGAAAGAGCAGGCATGGCTTCCTGAAGAGAATGAGCACCGCTACCGGAAGCAAGGTCATCCAAAAAAGAAGGCAGAAGGGCAGAAAATCCCTTTCCGTCTAAAAGATCCCCTATTTAAAAGCGTCCTGATGATTCACAAAGAAAATCGCTTAAAAAAGAAGGAGGATTTCCAAAAAACCTACCTTAAGGGTAAATTTTTTTCCTTGGGACAGATAAACATCCGCTTTGCAAGAAACGACAAGGAGGTTAGCAGAATCGGGTTTGTCGTTGGCAAAAATTACTCGAAAAAAGCCGTGGACCGCAACAGAGCCCGCCGTCTCCTCAGAGCGTCGGCTTCCGAACTGATAGAAAGGGTTCTGCCAGGCTTCGATATAGTGATGGGCATCCGCAAGCCTTTACCCGGCAAGAAAACCGACAAGGAAAGTATTTCCCTGGCACTGGAAAAAATGCTGGAAAAAAATAAATTATTGAAAAAATAAAAAAATGGGAGCACTTTTTCACAATCTGATATACCAACCGCTATATAACATCCTGGTTTTCCTGTATAACGTCATACCCGGGAGTGATTTCGGAATCGCAATAATCGCGATAACCGTCCTATTGAGATTATTGCTCGTTCCCATATATAAAAAACAGATAGAGTCGCAAAAAAAGCTCCAGGAACTGCAACCTAAAATCAAAAAGGTGCAGAGCAAAAACAAGGGAAACAAGGAGCAGCAAGCCAAGGAGCTAATGGAGCTTTACAAGGAACATAAGACCAATCCGTTTTCCGGATGCCTGCCGCTTATCATCCAATTGATTTTCCTCATCGCCATTTATCGCATATTGATAAACATCTCCGCGGCCGGCCTGACGGTGGACGTTTCCCAACTTTACGGTTTCGTGAAAAATCCCGGCAATATCAATCAATTTTTCATAACGATAGTCGACCTGACCAAGCCCAGCGTCGTCATAGCCGCCCTTGCCGCAATCGCCCAGTTCTTCCAGACCAAGATGCTGATGGCGAACGCCCCGGCGAAAAACGAGGGGGATGCGCAAAAAGACGACCAACAGCCAGACATGGCCCAGATCATGAGCAAGCAGATGCTTTTTCTCGGTCCCATATTGACTCTCTTTATCGGAATAAAATTCGCCGCCGGACTTTCCCTATACTGGTTGACTTCGACCGTTTTCATGTTGGTACAGCAGGTTTATATGCAAAAGGAAACCCCGAAGAACAAATAAACATTTACCTTTATAAAAACTATGGAAGAACAAAACAAGATCATCAAGGAACTTCTGGAAGAACTTTTGGGTAAAATGGGCTTTGACTCCAGCGTCGAAATCAATGAGGCTGACGCCGACGAACAGGAAGGCGTCGTCTGCAACATAATCACCAAAGAAGATTCCAGTCTTCTCATAGGCCAATACGGGGTCAACCTTCAAGCGATCCAACATATCGCGAGACTGCTTATCCGAAAAAGGACCTCCGAAAAAGCGAGGTTCATCATCGATGTCAATTCCTACAGGAAACAAAAAAACGAGTCCGTCATAGACATGGCCAAAGAAGCGGCTGAGCAAGCACTGAGTGAAAAAAGATCTATCGTACTGAAACCGATGTCCAACTATGAAAGAAGAATCGTGCATCTTGAACTGTCAAAAAACGACAAGGTGGTGACTGAAAGTATCGGCGAAGGAGAAAGCAGAAAAGTCGTAGTCAAACCGGTCGACTTCATATAAGAGCTGGGCGGGTAGCTACGAAAAATTCTTCCGTAAGCTGCTTCGTTCAAAAATTTCCTATGGCCATTGCGCGCAAAATTGCTTATAACGTGATCTTCAACGCGGCCGCCAAGGTTGTTTCGACCGTCCTTGCCCTTATCGGCATAGGATTCGTGACCAGATATCTGGGAAAAGAGGGTTTCGGCAATTATTCCGTGGTGATTGCCTTTTTTTCATTCTTCGGGGCTATCGCCGACCTTGGACTGTATGCTATCGCCACCAGGAACATCTCCCGGGAAGGAGCCGACGAGGAAAAAATCATCGGCAACGTTCTGGCACTAAGGATGACCACGGCCGTCTCCATTTTCGTGCTCTCCCCTCTGCTTGCTTATTTCTTGCCGTATTCAAACGAGGTGAAACTGGGGATAGTTTTGAGCGCGGGAGCGTTCGTATTCGCCTCCACCTACGGCGTGCTGAACGGGGTTTTCCAAAAAAACCTGGCCATGGACAAGGTCAGCTTGGTGGAGCTTCTGGGCAAGGCCATCCAGGTAGGCGCCATAGTGATTGCCGTTAAAAAGGACTGGGGCTTCAATGCCATAATAATTTCCATGCTGGTCGCCATGGCTTTCAATTTTTCCCTGATTTTCCTTTTGGCCAGAAGATACATCAGAATTAGGCTCCGCTTCGACTTCTCCTATTGGAAAATGTTTCTCAAGGAGTCTTTTCCCATGGGAATATCCGTCATAGTCACCTTTTTATATTTCAAATTGGATACGATCCTGCTTTCCATATTGCAAGACAGCTCCCAGGTGGGAATATACAATGCCGCTTACAAGGTCATCGAAAACTTCACCTTTTTTCCGGCCATGATCATAGGTCTTGTCCTGCCGCTAATGTCCAGGAATATCTTTTCTGACAAGGCAAGATTTGAATACATTTCGAATGAAACCATAAAGGTGTTCCTTATTTTAGCCATCCCGCTTGTCATTGGGACGTTATTCCTTTCCGACCAAATAATAGGGTTGATAGCCGGGCAAGGATTTTCGGAGGCGGCCGGAACGTTGAGAATACTGATATTCGCTCTGGCTTTCATATTTTTCGGACATTTTTTCAACAACATACTTATCGCAGGAAACATGCAGAAGAAGTTGATGCTGGTCCTGTCCGCATCCGCGGCATTCAACATTGTCGCTAATCTTCTGCTTATACCTATCTTCTCCTATACCGGAGCCGCCGTAGTTTCCGTTTTCACTGAGTTCCTGGTGGTAGTCCTGACCTTCAATCTGACTAAGAAATATCTCGGATTCAAGCCGAGGGTAAAGAATGTTTGGGGCATATTGGGCTCCGGAGCCGTCATGGCCATATTCCTGCTCTCATTTTCTGGTTTAAATATGTTTGTTTTGGCCCTCGGAGCCGCCCTTGTTTATGGAGCCGCTCTGTTCGCGACGAAAACGGTTTCGATCGGAGAGCTTGCCAGCATTGTTTCCGTCAAACAAAAGGCTGTATAATGACATAGCCGGGGCCGCTCCGCGAAAAATTCAATCTTGATTTTAAAATAATCCCATGGATAAGAACATCGATCCGAAGGTTTTTGCCATCGTCCTGAACTATAACGGACAAGACTGCCTTGTACCTTGCTTAGACAGCCTCTACCAATCCGATTATGCCAATCTTGAGATCGTCGTGGTGGACAATGCCTCCAAAGACGGTTCTTTGGAAAACGCAAGGGAGAAATTCCCCAAGATCCACTTCATAAAAAACTCCGAGAATGTCGGCTTCGCTTGCGGTAACAACGTGGCCATAAGGTTCGCCCTGGAAAAAATGGCTGATTACGTGTTTTTGCTTAACAACGACGCCACCGTGCAGATCGACACTATAAGCAATTTGGTCAAGGAGGCTGAAGAAAATCCCGACCTTGGAATGGCCTCGCCGATCATATTGTCCGCTGACGGAAACGGCGTTTGGTTTGCGGGGGGGAAAATATCATGGAGAGAAATGAAAACTGTGCACGTTCCGGGCTCCCAGGAGCAAAATCCCTATGAAACCGAGTATGTTTCGGGATGCGCGGCCCTGATCAGGAAAGACGTGTTCGGGGAGATAGGCCTTTTCGACGAGAATTTTTTTCTCTACTATGAAGATGCGGATCTTTCCTGCCGCGCCACCAGGGCCGGATTCAAACTCAGGATGATCCCCGAGGCTCTCGCCCATCATGCCGAAAAAAGTGAAATGGTCAACAAGAAAAAACTTTATTGGCTGGTGCTTTCCGGTTTGATATTTTTCAAGAAAAATTCACGCGGTTTCAACAGGATATGGTCGGTCTTTTACCTGTTTCTGAGGAAAACCAAAAACCGCTTGAATATGCTGACTTCCACTTCAGACAAGGACGTCATGATCCGAAAAGCTTTTCACGATTACAAAATCTTCTTAAGGCAGAACCTATGATATCCTTTCTCGTAGTAAATTATAGGAGCGAAAACAGGCTCGGGAAATGCCTTACCAGTATAGGCGTAAAAGCTGATGGGATTAAATACGAAGTCGTGTTGGTGAACAATGATCCCCAAGAAATAACCTCCTTGAAAGAAAAACCGGGCCTCAAGATCATCGAGGTTAACCGAAATGTCGGCTTCGGAACTGCTTGCAATTTAGGCGTACGACAAACGAAGGGCGATCTTCTTTGTTTTTTAAATCCTGATGCGGAAATCCTTTCGAAAAACATCCGCTCGGTCATTGAAAAATTCGATTCCGACCCGAAGTTGGGCGTGTTAGGTGCGCGCCTTCTCACCGAAGACGGAAAAGTGCAGGAATGGAGCGCGGGCAAAGAAACCGGCCTTTTCGATATCATCCTGAACAATCTTGGATTTGCCAGGAGTTCCAGAATCTGGAAAAGCGGCACTCCAAAGCAATCGGACTGGGTCAGCGGGGCCGCCTTTTTCATCAGAAAGGACTTATTTTCATCTTTAAATGGCTTCAATGAGGCATTTTTTATGTATTTCGAAGACATGGACCTTTGTAAAAGAGTCTCCCAAGCCGGGTTCAAAATATTGCACTACCCTTTTTTCGAGGTTTTCCACAAGGGAGGTGGCAGCTTCCGTGGCAACAAGGAACAGAAGAAATTATATTATGAATCCCAGGACCTATATTTCCGAAAACACCGAGGAGCCGTATCGCTCTACATATTGAAATTCCTCAGACTGTTCTCCTAAAAAACGTTTTTAATTATGTTCCAAAAAGCCCTCTTTTTATTTTCACTATACATTCCCCTGCAGATCGCTCTAAGTCCTGCATCGGATATAGATTTGGCTTCACTGAGGCTTTTTTCCCTATTACTATTTCTTATCTGGCTAACCCACTCATTGCTTATCAAAAAGGTCTTCATTCCCCTGGACCTATCCTCTCTTTTTCTTTATTCCACGCTATTTTTTGCTTTATTTTCGCTTTTTTTAGCTCAGATGCCTTTTTGGGGGATAAGAAAGATCCTGTTCATATATTCCCTTTTTCCCATTTATCTCGTCTTTTCATCCTTCGTACGCCAAAAAGGTACCTTATTTATCGCAAAAGGCCTCGTCTTGGGTTCTTTTGTAGTCTCGATCATTGGTATTGGCCAATTCATCGCCCAGTTCATATTCGGACTGGACAGGACCTATGCCTTCTGGGGGAGAAACATCGCCCCATTATTTTTAGGAAACGCTTTCTCCCAAGCCGTTTTGGAACATCCAAGTTGGCTGGTAAACATTTCGGGCAACACCGTCTTCCGGGCCATCTCCGTATTCCCAGATCCGCACATGTTCTCCTTTTACATGGGAATGACCTTGCCCCTGGCGGTTTTTCTCTATATGGGATCCACCAGGAGTCGATCCTTATATCTCCTATCAGCCCTCTCCTTGCTCCTGGCTGACCTTCTGACCTTTTCTCGCGGTGGCTACCTCGGACTGCTTGCGGGAGCGGCCGTAGCGGCGATTATCTACCTGAGAAACAAACCAGCCGACCAAAGAAGATTCTCCCGGCTTGCCTTGGGAACATTATCGTTGTTATTATTGCTTTACCTTGTTCCGCCCATAAAAGATCGTTTCCTGGCCTCCTTCGATTTGAATGACGGATCCAACCAAGGGCGCATAGCTCTCTGGAAAAAATCCCTGGACACCGTAATTGAAAATCCCCTCGGCATAGGCATAGGAAACCTGCCATTGGTATTCGAACCTACCGCTTCCTACAGGGACCCTATTTATGCCCACAATCTCTATCTTGACGTCGCATCCGAAATGGGAACGCCCGCGCTGATCGGGTTATTGCTGACTTTGGCATCAGTGAGCTATCAATTTTGGAAAAACTCCAAGACAAATTCCTTGCATTTGGGATACCTCTCCTCCATAGCGATATTTTCGACGCATTCCTTGGTTGAAACGCCGCTTTACTCCGTGCATGTGCTCGCCTTGTTTTTCATACTCCTATCTTTTTCCCATGAAACTATCGATAAACAAATTGACTGAGGGATTTTTCCTTCTTACGCTGCTCCTCATCCCTTTTTATGGGGTGCGTTTTGAAATCCTTTACCTTCCGACGAACGTTCCGGAAGCGGCGGCCTTGCTATCCATCTTGCTTTTCATAGTTGGGCGCGGGCGCCTTGTCCTGGGTGAATGGAAAAAAAACATTCTGGGCTTCTATCTCCCCCTGCTTCTCTTGTTCACGGGATTGGCCTTTTCCTATCTGACGAATGATCCCACCCTGGACGGACTGGGCATAATCAAGGGATGGTTTTTCATACCGTTCCTCTTCTCCATCTCGATACCTTCCGTTTTTGAAAATCCTGAAAAAACAAGGAAGGCTCTTTTGTTCCTCTTCCTGTCCATGGCGATCGTTTCTTGGATAGCCGTTTCCTATAAATTAGCTGGCAAGCTGACCTATGATGGCAGATTGGCTGCTTTTTATTCCTCCCCGAACCAATTATCCATGTATTTGTCCTTGGGTGTCTTCATATTCCCCTTTCTTTTTAAAACCGCGGCCGGTTCTCGAATGAAACTTTTCCTTTTTTCATCCTTGCTCGCGATCATCATCTCTCTTTATTTTTCTTATTCATACGCCGCCTGGCTGGCCGTCGCGCTTTCCTCCATCCTCCTTCTCGCCCTAAAAACGTCGTCCGTTAAAAAATACCTGCTCCTCGCGACGGCGATCATCTCAATCTTCTTCCTTTTCCAACAAAGCAACCCCAAGCTGTCGCACATGTTCGAGGAGCGCTCTTCTTTTTCGTCCAGGATCATGATTTGGAAATCAGCCCTTCGGATAGCGCACGATAATCCTCTGCTCGGCATAGGTCCGGCCAATTTTCAAGGGAAATACTTGGAATATCAACGTCATTTTCCTCCTTATTTGGAATGGGCCGTTCCCCATCCCCACAACATATACCTCGCTTTCTGGCTCCAGGCCGGACTGCTCGGCTTATGCGGTTTCCTAATCCTATGTCATAAATCCGTAAGCTTGTTTTTAAAACAAAAAAATACCGCTTTATCGGCGGTGTTTCTCGGGATATTTTTTTACACTTTGATCCACGGCATAGCGGATACGCCGTACTGGAGAAACGATTTGTCCTATATGTTTTGGACTGTCTTCTTTTTGGGCATAACTTCGACAAGAAAGGATGCCGCTCAAAAATCCAACCGGTAGATCTTCCCGTCCAGCCTGTTGAGGAAAAACAGCGCTATCTCGGAAGGCGATAGGAACAAGTTAGTCGCATCATACTCTCCGGTTATTTCATTCAGCTCCACCAGCCTCTTCGATTCCCCTGTTTCCACGTTTACTTTCCAAAAAGTATCCGCTGTCGTTATTTTTTCACTCTTGTAATCATCCGGCATGGTTGAGTTTTGCGGTATGGAGGGCAAGGCGTAATAAACGTGCTTGTTGTCCAGTGACCATACCATCTTGGACGCCAAGGTGGGAATCCCCAATTCCACATATTCGCCCCGGGTATTGATTATCCCCGTGGTTATCCCGCTTGTGCTCCCATCTTTGACGAATCCCACAATCGCTCTCGAACCGTTCGGGGACCATTTGTAATCGGCGCCCTTCTTGGCGGACATCAATTTTCTTACTTCCCCCCCGTTTACGGATACCGCCTCCAAGGAAGTTTCTTCACCCTGCCTGCCGCTATTCCAAAAAGACACTTCCGACGTCTGCGGGACAGGGGCTATTTCCACGTCCCTATGTCCGGTCGAAGCCAACTTTCTCCAATCCGATCCGTCCGGATTGGAGATATTGATGCTCCTCTCGCCGCTAGCCGCTTCAAAAAACTTATAAAAAATCTTAGTTCCGGTATTGTCCCAAGCTATGGTATCCAGCCCGCTTTTCAACCCCGTTCCTTTCTTGGACTTATAATCATAATAAAAATACTTTTCTCCTATTTTCGAAATGACCCTGTCTCCCGTGGGTGACCATTTTATATCCTCCAATCCCACAATGGCATCCTCCGAAATTATTCTCTTATTTTTACCATCAAGGTCAACCTCGAAGACATTTCCGTTTTCCGCGGAATAGTATTTTATCTTCTCGTTTCCACTGTCTAGAAAAATTCCCATGGCCGATTCCTCTGAAACCGCATAGATTCCCTTTTTCTTTTCGGAAGAAGAAAAATTGGCCGCTTTTTTTTCAGGGGCGCTTCCGTTTTCGGTCCGTTCTTTTTTGAAGGCGATGTTATACGCCAACAAAAAAAGACTGGCCAATACCAAAAGGGACGCTGAAACTATGAAAAGCTTTTTCATCATGGATGGTTGTTTTAAAAAGAGGCATGGATATGGTCGACCGGAGCGCTTTTTGTTCCGTCCAGACTGGCCGCCATCGGGTTCTCGCAGTTCAAAGATCCGTTTATCCTAGCCCACAATCCGGCTCCGTCGCAAGCGGTCCTGTCCGTTCTGGCCCCATAAGTGCTAGTGAGCGAGTTCACATATTTTTGCCAATCCGTAGTCGATCCTCTCGGTTGCTGGCTCGTGGGAGCGCCTTTGGGAAATACCAGGTCCACCCCATTGAGACCTCCGTTCCCATAATGGTCGCTGGTTCCGCTCTTTTTCCCGTGGGGACCTCCGGCTATGCTGACTACGGCGGTAATCTGCCCGGAAAGTCCGACCAGAGCCTGAAGCATTTCTTTTTTTGGTTGGACCACTCCTCTACAGGGGGTTCCGGCGCTAGAACAAGTGGAATTGCAGGCTGTCATATTTTTTCCATCCACAATTTCCTGGATATTGGAAGCCGGGGAAACGGTCCTCCCATTCACGTCTTTGCAATCCCCGCTAGATACAAGTTTTCCGCCAAGTTTCGACTGCACTTCCCTGGCGAGATCCGGCAAGCCGAGATCCTTCAGATTCTGCTCCATCAGGGCCACCTGCGCCGGCGAAGGTATGTTCTCCGCGACGTTTTGCGAAATCTGGGCGGAAAAAAGACTCGGGTTGGCAGCTCCCGGACCGACCAGGTCGGGATTTATGATATAGAGAAGCCCCCAGGCCGTCAGAGCTATGAAAAGTCCCAATAGCGCATCCGTTATGACCTCCTTGGCTTTCCCTGCCGAAGAGGTGTTTCCGGCGCTGGTTATATACATGAAACCTCCCACGGTCAACATGAAAAGGGCGGCGATCCCCACCGTTCCGACTCCGAACTTGTACATTCCCACCACGAGTCCGTCCAGCGTGACCGATCCCCCTGCCGACCCGACGAACGGTATCGACTCCAAAAGGGTATAGTTGAACATCGTCCCGCTGGAGGGAGGAGCGACAATGCCAGGAGTCAAAATATTCCCGTCCGGAGACCCCGTAGAATCCACTCTTTGTATGGATCCATCTATAGTCAAAGTACTGCATCCTTGTGGACGCCCAGGGTCATTTGGGTCATATTGTCCGCATAAATCCAAAGCGCTCTGAAAGTCGTTTGACGACGCAAGGGCCTGAAATTCTTCATTTGTCATTCCGGGAGAATCAGCACCGAGAGACACTTTGAAAAATGCCAGGAACAAAAATGCGCCTACGAAAAATATACTCGTTGATAGTTTTTTGTTTCTATTTTTGTCCACTTCGAGCGTTTTATTTTAATCTTCCTTTTTGAGGTCTGGCATTACGGAGAAAATTATCCCGATCACCAACAATAGCATTATAACAGTGATCGACAGTTTCACCAAAAACATGGCTTTCTCCGGAAGATTGGAAAAGAGATTAGCCATGAACAATTTCGGATTTTTGAATGGCGAAATAGCCACATATTCGTTTTCCAAAACCTCGATTTGGGCGGAAAAGCTCATTTCCTTTTCCCCGGATGCGCTAGGCGACAATCCCCAAAAATCCGCCAGGGCCTTTCTGATTTCGTTGGACTGCATATAGCTGGCGTTCACGTCCAGGTTATATATGCTTCCGCCCGGCTGGTCGACCGAAATGTCGACGGTGTCCCCTCCTTGGGATTCACCCTGAGGAACTCCGTTGACGGACCAGTTTATACTGGTGTTAGCCACTATGAAGTCGGGATAAAACTGGGCGACGAAGGCGGTTTGGGATCCTTGGGATGTCTGGAAAATCTTAGCGCTGACGTCTTCAGTTACGGACCCGTCGAGGTTCTTAAAAAATCCCAACTTCTTATTCCAGGCCGTCGTCGCGTTCTTGGTTTTTATGACCACGTAAGGCTCTATGACTTCGAACACCCTCTTGATTTCCTTGGTTGTACCGGTGTCAACCTCCCTTACCTGGGCGGTTACCTCGATGATATCCCCGACCGCTCCGGTCACCGGGAAAAACGCGGTGTCCGTGAATCCGCTGCCGCTGCAAGCCGAAGAAATGTTCGTATTGCACATCAAATCCACCCCGTTGAGCTTCCACCTGAAGTCAGTCAGATCCCCTTCCTCATCCGGAATGGTTATGCCGATAATTTCATCTTTGATCACATAACAAACCTCCCTGTTAGCTTCCGAACCGTTGCAGATGGAATTCGAAAGCTGGAGCTTGCCTACCCCGTCGACGGAAACTTTATAGGGGACGATCTCGCTGCCTAAATTTGAAAATCTTATTATCACGGAGCTCCTGCCCACCCTGGCGGTAGCGCTGCTATCGGAACCCTCGTCAACCCTTACTTTCGCTCTGATGTAATAGGATTCGGCGTCGTCAGTTCCGAAAATTTCCCTCAAATCTCCGTTGGACAGATTCAATTTGAAATCTATCCTGGAAAGGCCTATGCCCTCGAGATAACTATGCTCGTTAAAATAGTTCGTCACGTCCTTCCAGTAATCATTGGCAGGAGCTGCCGTATTGTCACCGCTGGCTTCAATGGTCCAGGAAAAAAGGTAATCCGAATTACTGACGGCTCCCTCTACCGTGGCATTGGCCCTGACCGTGTCCCCCCTGCTAAAGGTGGCGGTGCTTTCAGGATCATTGATGGGATTTTGCGGATCATAGGCGACCCCGACATTCAGCACGGCCCCGTTCCCACCGGATGGGTCGATAAGGTTCTCTTCCAGACAATCATCCAAATCGATATCGTCTACCGTCAATATCCCTACCTGCGAACTGAACACGCTTTCTATGTAAAACCTCTTCGTCGCCTCGTCCACTTCGGAACATTTGTTTTTCGAAAAAGCCCACATCCTCATGTATCCGCTGTTGTCATGCTTGGTGGGAATTGCCGACAAGCCTTCCGCCACTACCCCCACTTCGTCCCCTGCCTGGTAAGTCCACTTAAAAACAGAAGCTCCCAATCCCATCACGTTCTCTTCGTCTTTTTTTCCATTGTTCGCCGTCGAGTTGTTATTCGGGTCGGTTCCCCAAAATTCCTCCTCCTTGAGCCCGAAGCTTTCATCTCCCGTTTCTTCTCCGATTCCCTTAGGTTGGGCGAACAGATGTTTGCAATAGTTGCCATCGCTTCTTTTCTTGAAGGTGCAACTGTTTATGGTTTCCCCGGAAGAGGTCGGACATGAATTGTCCCCATAGGCTCCTCCTCCCAAACTCGAGCATATCTGTCCATCCGAAGTGCCGTTGGAAAAAACGTTTCCGCCGCAAACGGCCGTCGTGCCCGTAGGGCAGTCAATGGAAGCCCTGAAATTTTCAATGTTTTCCTTGCCTTCACTCACGCATTCCGCCTCTTCGCCAGAGCTCACGCACGCATTGGTCGTGACATCGTTAAAAATTCCCAGGTTATCCGGATCCTCAACGTTAGGACAAAGAATATTCTCTTTCGTCGCTACGCATTTCGGCGTGCAAGTCGAACTGTCGCTTTTTTTGAAAACGGAATCCACCTTGGTAAGTTCATAGATTCTTCCCGTAGAATAGTCCTGTATGTAACAATATTTATCCTGATCGTCCCCACTCGCCCTATTGTCACCATCCTTATCCCAATGAGGGACAGCCTTCACACCGTCGCTATCGGTCGATCTCGAATAATCCGCGTCCTGTCTTTCAAAACTGCCCTTGGCAACATAACGCATGGCTTCAATCTTCCAATCATTCTCATCATAATCGCCATCGCTATCCAAATCCTTACCGTTAAGCCTCTTCAAATACCAAGTATAATACAGCTCGCTTTCTTTTACTGAAAATCCCGTGGCTATAGCATTGGCCGACACGGCATCCCCGGATCGCATGGATAATTTATCAAAAACCACGCTCATTTCCGGGGTTCTCACTTTGGACTGGGCGGCGTTAGCCTCGGCCCCGTAATCTTCCGGGGTCAACAAAGAAGGCACTACGTCCGCACCCAATGCCTTTGGCGATTGAAAATCCCTAACGATAAAACCAGCCACTAAAAAAATAAGGGCTAACAGTAGAATTATTCTACTGTTTCTAGCTTTTTTTCGCATAATTCCAGAATTTATATTTTAAAAAGTGAATTTTATAAAAAAAATATCCACAACAAAAACGAATATGAATTGGGTTAAGGCGGAATACCAGATTGATCTGCTTTTATATGCTATCAGCCCGGCAAAAGGAGCAAACAGGAGATATGGCAAGGAAACCCAGAAAGATGATCCGCTCAATAAAACAATCCCAATAAAGATGATCCATTGTAAAACTATCGCCCAATATCCGGAAATAACCCTTTCATGACCGAAATATACGAATCCTATGAAGAAAAACGTATATATGAAAGATAAAGGCAATATAAAGAACGACTCATACAAAACAAAATACGTAAAATTATCTATTATGTCCCTAGGCAATCCATAATTGGACAAAAAAGACGAATAATTAAAAACCACATATAAAGCGAGCAAGGCTACCGAAAATAATCCCAACGACCAAAATAATCCATTTCTTACATCCCCCTTTGAAATTCCGAAAGAATATAATTTCCTTCCCGTGATGAATTTACAATATAAAATAGGCATCCCTATAAAAAAGACTACCAGGGTTATGATTTGTTGGAAGAAATCATTGGTCGGAAAAAGAACATATATGGCGACTATGCCTAAAACAAAAAGGGAGTCTAAAAAAAATTCCTTGAGATCTATATTTTTATTTTCCATAAGCCTACCCATGGACTATTTTGTTTTTGATACATATATAATACAACAATTTTTCTTTGTATACAAATCAATGTCTTTCTTACCCAATATCTCTTTAATGTATTTAATATAATATATATATATATAAATATTGTTATGATTATTAAGGGATGGAAAAATGTTGATAAGTACGATATGGATTTAAAATAAAGCCTTCCTGGCATAAAAAGGCTGTTAGTAAGTCAAAGTCAGGGTGTATAAAAGGGTGGGTATAAGTATTCGAAAAAAACAGAATGGTATGTTTTGAAAGATGTGCACATTGGTTGGGGATATATACACACACTTATAAGCACCCTTGTCCACAACTAATTAAGGCTGTTCACACTGTTATGAACATCTTATTCACTTTTGAATAAAAATATGAGAAAAAACAAAAAGCCGGCAGCGATAAAAGTATCTGCCGCATTGAAATAAAACAGATCGAAAATAAAAGGTATGAAGTCACGAACGCATCCAAAAATAAGGCGGTCTAGCATGTTAGATACGGCACCCGAAAGCATAAAAATAAGAAAAATTGGCTTAAATAAAGATTTTTTTTGATTAAGGAAAAATACTAAGACAATAAAGGATATGGAAAGCAGCCAGTATAAGACAAAGAGGCGGGTATTTATAGTTATCCCCAAGGAGATATTTTTATTACAAAAAGTTTTATTTAAAGCAAAAAAGTGCTTCGTTGTTTGATCGAGTAATATTAAAAAAAGAAAAAGAGCTCCGCATGCGGCCGCTCTTTTTCTTTTATCTAAGCTGAAATAAGGAAACACCTAGTTGCAGTTAATACAGGTTTTGGCCGCCGGATAAGCCTTGAGACGGTCGGTATCTATTTCCTTCTGGCAATTTTCGCAGTAACCGTATGTGCCATCGTCTATTCTTGCTAAAGCCTCATGTATTTCCTTCAGTTGTTTTTCAAGGCTGTTCTCGAGAGCGAGGTTGTCGGTATATTCTTCCACCTCCGAGGCGTTTTCATCCTCGTCCGTGCCCTGATCGCCAAAAGTAGTTTCGTATTCACCCGGGGCATCTGTAGGTTTCGCAAACCTTTCCAGGTCCTCCTCTATCCTTCTTTTTTCGTCCAAAAGTTTTTTTTGGGATTCCTCGATGAAATTTTTGTCCAAAGACATATGTTTAGCTTTAGAAAGTTATCCTTTTTAAATTATAGCAATGTTGCGGGCAGGTTGTCTATATGAAAATATCTGGCAAATGCCTTATTTTCGTTTTTTTTAAATCTTTATCGAAAATGACCGTTACGGCGTCGAGTCTCCATTTTTTTTCCCACAACTTATGCAGTTTGATGTATAGCTGGATCGTCTTTTGCAGCTTCCTGATTTTTGAGGGGGTGATGTTTTCTTCGGGAAGAATTTCAAAATTTTCGTTCCAGACCCTGCTTTTGACTTCGATAAAAACCAAAAAATCCTTTTTATAAGCGACGATGTCTATCTCGCCTATTTGTCTTCCTATGCGGTTTCTGAAATTCGTTTCAACAATACGGTAGCCTTTTTCCCGTAAATATTCAGCCGCAACAACCTCGCCAAGGCCTCCTACGCCGGTCTTGTTTAGGTTATTAGTCTTCGCTGGATAGAATAATTTCATTTTTATATGCAAAAAGCCCTCATAAGGGCTCATTTTGGTCATTCGTCGCAGGTAGCTGCATATAAAAACATTTCTTTATGTGCAATTACCTGATCCGGATTTTTTAGGGGAAACCCGGCGCTCACAAGCGCCCAAAATATATAATATATGGCGGGAGCGCCAGGTGTTTGTCATGTACCAACATGTTGACCGTGAATTTTTATAGCCCGGGTGAAGGCATGTTCGAAAATTTCTGGATAACATGTATTTTGTGTACATGTTTGGTTCGTACTTATTTCTGACCTTTTATTATAAGCACTTTCTTCTTACCGTTCTCTGGCATGATAGCCTTTGTGTTTAAAGAACTGGTCACCGAGATCCTGCCGATAAAGAAACATTTATATGCATCCTTGTCGGCAGGTCCCGATTTTTACTTTTATTTTTTATTTTTGTTTTAAAAGTATTTTTGTTTTTGTTTTGGGTCCTCCAGTCAGAATTGGAGGCGGTTTTGATCATTGTCAAAACGCTTGAACAGTAGAAGAATTCCAATCACAAATAGGGGGAAATTGTGATTGGAAACACTTCTACCGTGTCCTTTGATTCGGTTTTCAATGTTCTTATATGCCAATTATAGCAAAAAAATCGCGATAGGTCAAAGGTATGGTGTAATAATGGCTTGTTTCAGGCAATAATTTTGTTATTTGGCGAGGTTGTGAGCGGATGTGGCGTTTTAGGGATAAATTAAAGTAATTTATTTTAATTCGATGCCTCAATTAAGCCAAAAAATTAGGATACGGGGAGTTGCTAACAAGTTATCCACAAATAATCAGAGGCTGTTTTCGGCAGGGGATGGTGGTAGAAGAGCATTTTCTGTTGTTTTTTGGGTGTCCGATTCGGATGGGATTATAGAGGCCATTGGATCAGGAACGGCGATGTCGGTGGTTGGGGATGGCGGGATTACAGCCGGAGTCGACACTTCTTCAGTCGGAGTGGTATTTGAAAATGCCGCCTTTTGTTGAAGGATCTTGTCTATGACGGACCTCATGGAACTTTTGCTGGTGGCTATGATGAGTTTGTTGTCATAGATTGTATAATCGATTGACAATGAACCGTCAGCGTTGAAATTAACGAATCTTATATCGATCCCGTCGTAAACGCTTGATTGGAACGTCGTTTTGGTTGTGGTCGGCTTTTCCGGTAGGAACAGGAATGATAGGGTGTCAAGCAAAGTCGGCTCCTCCCGGAGCATTTCGGCTGAAACCTCTTTTCCATTTTTTATTTCTATGGCCATAACAATTCTTGGTCCGCCTTGGTCGTTGTGTATATAGAAGGAAAACTGTTCTTCGAGGTTTATCAATAACTCTGAAGACAAGTTCAGATTGGATGCTATCGAGAATATGGGGAATGCTATCGGATTGTTATTGGAATCCGTAATTATGAATTCAAAAGGACTTTTGGATTGCAAGCCGGAGAGTTCGTTTGCTGTGTCGGATATGACCCTTTTGATATCTTCCGGAGAAGAAGTTTCTATATTGATGGAAAGGAAATTCGGTTTTTCAGAAGAATATTTTTCCGAAATAGGGGTTATGGTTATCTGTTCTTCTTCCGGCGGGATTGTTTCATTTTCGGGCGCGATTTCCTCGTTTTCATCGACGGGAGTTCCTTTCGTGGAAAAAAGATTGTTTTTCCAAGCGTAATATCCTCCCGCTCCTATCGCGGAAAGCATGAGTATGACTATGAGGACAATAAGCACTGTCGTGATAGAGGAGGATTTTTTCTTGAGTGGTGCCTGGGGAGGTAAAGCGTTTTTTTGTTGCGGCACAACAGGCTGTTGGGGACTTGTTATAGGGGCGGTTTTCGTGGGTGTCTGGGACGGTTTTTCCGGCGCATCATTTAGGAAAGGACTGGTGGAAGACAGGCCGGAAGATGAAGCCGCATTTTTGTTGCCGGCAAAAGGGTTTGATTGGGCTGGTCGAGCGGACGGCTTCTGTTGTTGCGCTGAAGGGTTGAGGTCATCCTGCATCGTGTGGATGAAGCCCTTTAAGGCGGAACCGTCGATACCTGCCGGGTTGGAATTTTTATTTGACGGACTGAACATATTTTTGTTTTGGTATAAAAAATAGAAGCACCTTATGGTACTTCTATTTTACAATGAAAGCGATTTGTTGCCAATAAAGATTTATTGCATAATCTTCGTCGCTGCCTTGGCCGAAAGGTTTATTCTTCCCTGGCTGTCGATCTCGATGACTTTAACCGGAAGAATATCTCCGATTTTGCAGACATCTTCTACTTTTTCAACCCTTTGGTCTGAGAATTGCGAGATGTGAATGAGTCCCTCCTGTCCCGGAAGAATTTCAGCGAATGCGCCGAAGTTCATAAGTCTGGTTATTTTCGCATTGAAAATTTCTCCGGCTTTTACTTCATGCGTCAGATTCTTGATCCACTCCTGGGCTTTTTGGGCGGCTAGCGCGTCCGGAGAAGTGATGAAGATGGACCCGTCGTCTTCGATATCGATTTCAACACCGGTCGAATCGATGATTTCGTTGATGATTTTTCCTCCGGTTCCGATGACGTTCCTGATCTTCTCAGGATTGATGTGCATCGTGATGATCCTTGGGGCGTATTGGGACATTTCTTTTCTTGGCACCGGAAGCGTGGAAAGCATCTTTTCCAAGATGGTTTTTCTGTTGCCGTTCGACTGGACAAGCACGTCGCGTAGCATCTCAACCGTGATTCCATCCACTTTGACATCCATCTGAAGGGCCGTTATTCCTTTTTCCGTTCCGGCAACCTTGAAGTCCATGTCTCCATAATGATCCTCAAGTCCTTGGATATCGGTAAGAACCTTATATGACCCGTCTTTTCCGATGATTATTCCCATGGCTATTCCGCTGACCGGTCTTATGATCGGAACACCGGCGTCCATAAGGGAAAGGGTTGATCCGCAAGTCGAAGCCATAGAAGAAGAACCGTTGGATTCAAGTATTTCGGAAACCAAAAGGATAGTGTACGGGAACTCTTCCTTCGGAGGAATGACCGGAATCAAAGCTCTTTCAGCCAAGGCTCCGTGTCCGATTTCCCTTCTTCCCGGTCCTCTCATCGGGCGAACTTCTCCGACAGAAAACGGAGGGAAATTGTAGTGGTGGATGTATCTTTTCTTGGTGTCGATCTCCATCGTGTCAATGATCTGCTCATCCCCAGGCGATCCGAGGGTTGTTACGGTCAAAGCTTGCGTTTCTCCCCTGGTGAAGAGTCCTGTTCCGTGGGTTCTTGGCAAGACCCCGACTTTGCAGTCGATATGTCTGATTTCGTCCAGCTTTCTTCCGTCAGGCCTCTGCCCGTTTTGAAGGACGTTTTCATGGACGATTTCATCGGAAACTTCCTCGAAGACCTGTTCGGCGACCTCTTTCAGTCTGTCTTTGCCTTCAGTGTAATTTTCATCGATGTAATTTTCGACAACTCCCTTGATATCCTTCAATTTTCCCTCAATGACATGTTTGTTTTTATCATAGAGCGCTTCAGCGAGATTGTTCGCAAGCAAAATTTCCTTCACTTTAGCTTCGAATTCCGGCTCGGCTGCCAAAAGGGCCGGAACCGCTTTTTCTTTTCCGACTTCTTTTCGGATATCTTCTATAAAGGAAGATATTTTTTTGATGGCGTCGAAACCGAATTCGAAAGCGGCCACCACGTCGGCTTCAGAAACTTCCTTTATCCCGGCTTCGATCATATTGATTTTGTCCTTCGTTCCGGAAAGGATGAGGTCCATGTCCCCGTCCGCGAGTTCCCCGTTTACCGGATTCAAAATCAAGTCTCCTTTCAATCTTCCGACTCTCACGGCCCCGATAGGTCCGTTCCACGGGATATTGGAAAGCGTCAAAGCGGCCGAAGCGGCGATCATGGAAACGATATCCGGATCGTTTTCCCCGTCGATTGAAAGCACGGTTATGACGACTTGGACCTCGTTTCTCATCCTGGCGTCAAAAAGCGGGCGGATCGTCCTGTCCACGACTCTTCCCGTCAGAACTGCATCATCGGAAGGCCTTCCTTCCCTCTTGATGAACCTCGAACCCTTTATTTTCCCGGCGGCGTAATACCTCTCTTCGTAATCGACCATGAGGGGAAAATATCCGCTTATCCTCGAAGCGCCCTTGCTCATCGTGGCGGTCGCCAAAACGACCGTGTCGCCATAGCGCACAGTTACCGCTCCGTTGGCCTGCTTGGCCAAAAGCCCGGTTTCAATTACCAACTCGCGTCCCCCGATCTGGAGGGACCATTTCTTCTGTTCCATAAGAAGAGGCAGATCTTTTGCCAACAACTGCCTATAAACACGCGCGCAGTGTCGATTTTCGCACCATCGACGCCATGAGTGTGTCTATCAGTCCCTGACAAAAGCCGTTATTTTTAATTGTTTACTGGCTAAACAATAGCCCGGTTCGGCTGTAAAGTCAACTAAAAAAGAAAAAAACCGCCGCTGGGGCGGTTTTTTGAAACGGATATCTTTAAAGGAGGAATTTTTTCTTGTTTTCCGAGAGGTTGACGAAATCGTCCACTTTTTCGATCAGGCGTCCGCTGGCCGATTCGGCGAAAGCGATAGCCTCTACCCGGCTTCCGGTCGTGCTCTGGATGTATTCAACTAACGGGATGTAATCTCCGTCCCCGGAGACCAGAATGATCGCGTCGAGGTTTTTGGAAAGTTTGATGGCGTCGACTGCGATTCCCACGTCCCAATCCCCTTTTTTGACCCCGCCCGGAAAGATTTGCAGATCCTTCGTTTTGACTTCGAACCCTTGTTTTTCCAACGCATCGAAGAATTTTTCTTCCTGACCCTCGATTGTTTTGATGCCATAGGCGATGGCGCGGATAAGTTTCCGACCGGAAACGGCTTCGTCGAGGACTTTTTGGAAATTGACCTTCCTTCCATACAAGGCCTTGGCGCTGTAATAGAGGTTTTGGATGTCCACCAGGACGCCCACCCTCTGCTCTTTCATTTTAGGTATGATGTTCATATGATTTTTTGTGAATGTAACAAAAGAGCAGCCTTTCAGAGCTGCCTTTTGAAAAAGTCTATCCTTTTAAACCAAGTTTTTTGATAAGTTTCTTGTAAGATTTCTCGTCTTTCTTTAGCAGATATCCCATCAAGCTTCTTCTTTTGGCCACCATTTTCAGAAGTCCCCTTCTGGAGTGGAAATCGTGCTTGTTTTTCTTAAGATGGGAAGTAAGTCTCTTGATTTTCTCTGTAAAGAGAGAGATCTGGTATTCCGGAGAACCGGTATCCTTTTCGTGACGTTTGACTTCTTTCGTCACTTTTTCCTTCTGCTTGCTTGTCAGAGCCATAGCATTGTACCCGCTGAACAGTCGTTCCGTTTTCCGTGAACCAATGTCCGCTTGAATTTGAATTATTACTGCATGTCTATAATGGCACGTATCCCCGATTTTGGCAAGTCCTACTTGACCCAGTGTTTCCCCTTTATCTCCTTGTCGTCCTCCTCCTTTTTTTCCTCTATTTTTTCCTTCGCCATGGCGCGGATTTTTTCCAAATCCTCGATTTCGAGCATGGCGGCTTTTTCCAGGAGATATTCGCGGTTGTTTTTGGAGGCGTCTTCTATGACTTCGGCCAATAATACATCCAAGATAGTCCCTATCTTCGGTCCTGGCTTGATTCCCAGTTCTTCCATCAGATCATTGCCGCCGACTTTGAGCATTTTAACTGAAACTGCGTCCTGGGAAACCTTGTCTATCATATATTCCAGATGGCGGAGCTTATAGGGCTTGGCCTTGGGAGTGCCACTTCCGAGCCTGTCGGCGATGCGAAGATCCAAAAGATCCTTCATATTCTCCAATCCGACTTTGCTCACCAATCTCCGGACCGAGCTCTCACTCACTTCGTCCGGATTGTAATAGAACATATGGTTGTCCACGAGCAGTTTCACCTTGGAAACAATTTCGGTCGAGTAGCGGAGCCTTTTGAGGATGCTTTCGGCAACCTTGGATCCTACGTGGTCATGGTTATAAAACGTGGCGAACTCCCCCTCGCCCCTTTTCGTTTGAGGTTTGGCTATGTCGTGGAGAAGGGATGCTAGACGAACTTCCAGTTTGTTCGAGGGACAATACTTCAAAGAAAGCAGGCAATGCCTGTAGATGGTGTATATATGGTGGCGGTTCTGTTTGACTCCCACTCCTTTTTCAAGTTCCGGAACGACATATGAAAGCAGGCCGAGTTTATGCATCATATCAACCCCTTCGGAAGGATTGGAGGAAAGCACGATCTTGGAGAATTCGTCCCGGATCCTCTCCAAGGCTACATGGCTAATGAGCCCGGAGTGCTCCTCGATGGCTTCGAGGGTTTCTTTTTCTATTTCGAATCCCAGTTCACTGTGGAACCTGATGGCACGCATCATCCTGAGCGCATCCTCGGAAAACCTGTCCTTCGCTTCCCCTACCGTCCTGATCAGCTTATGCTCTATATCTTTCTGCCCGTCGAAAGGATCCGTCAGTTTCATTTCCCCGTTGGCTCCCAGGGCGATCGCGTTCATGGTAAAATCCCTTCTGCCCAGATCTTCTTCCAGCGTTTCAGCCGCCCTTACTTCGTCTGGTCTTCTTCTGTCGGAATATCCAGATTCCGTCCTATAGGTTGTGACCTCGATTATGCCGATGGATGGATCCTCCGTTTTTATGCCTACGGTGAAAAATTTGTTCTCATAGAAAGTCTTATCTTCTCCGAAAATACCGACGATGTTTTCGGGCTTGGCGCTGGTGGCTATGTCCCAGTCTTTGGGGAGCCGGTCCATGATCAAATCGCGTACGCATCCTCCGACGACATACGCCTCAAAACCCGCTTTCTCGATTTTACCTAGTACCTCAAGGACTTGCCTTGGGATTTTCTTTATCATAAGGAAAGAAACCTCAATGTGCCCCCAGCATGAATCGAACACACATCGTATCCTTAGGACGGATCCGCTCTATCCATTGAGCTATGGGGGCATGTTTAAAGATCATATCACCGTTTTTATATTATTACAATACCATCCAACTCCCCCTAAGTAAATGGTGTTTTCCTCGAATTTACATAATCTTCGGGGGTGGTACAATCCAATATATGGATACGGGCAAGCTTTGTAAAAAAATCGCCAAAGAAACCAGTTACTTCTCGGGAAAGCACCTCCTCCTCCCGGATTTTTTAAGTCTGATCATCACCTTCCGTTGCAATTTCCGTTGCAAGATGTGCGAGATTTGGAAAACCCAACGTCATGAGGAGCTGGAGATTTCCGCATGGCAGCGCATAGTCGAAGACATTGCCGGATATTTTCCGAAAGAAACTTTCATAGAAATAAACGGCGGCGAGCCGCTTTTGCGCAAAGACCTCACCCTTTTCCTTATAAGCGAGTTGAAATCTGCGGGATATGGAACCACGTTGAACACCAACGGTTCACTGATAGGTGAGGACGTGGCGTTGGAATTGGCCCAGGCTGGATTGGATTGCGCCAAGATATCCCTTTATGATTTGGACGATGATATCCATGACGGCGTAAGAGGCTTCCCGGGAGCGGCGAAGAAGGCCAAGCGGGCCATTTCCCTACTTCAAGATTCGGCTATCAGGACCGAGGTCGGTATCCTGGTGACGGCGCGCAACATTAAAAACGTCAGGAGCTTCGTGGAAAAATATCTACGCGAAAAAAATACGGTCTCGTTGATACTTCAACCCCTGGACGAGCCCATAAACACAGGTCAAAAAGAGATATCGGAAGAAAATAGCATATCGGCAAGCTTGTGGCCGAAAAAGGAAGACGTGCTTGATTTATTTTCTTGGCTTAACAGGGAAAAACCGGCAAACATAAAAAACTCGCCCGCCAATCTGTCGGCAATTGAAAAATATTATCTCGATCCGGAAAGCGCGCTCAAAAGAAGGTGTTTCGCCGGACAGCATAGCTGCGTCATAAGTCCGAAAGGAGAAATGTCCCTTTGTTTCAAAAGAAAAAGCGTAGGAAATGTTCAAGGAAGCGGTATTGCAAAACTGCTGGGCTCAAAGGAATCCTCCAGTGAAAGATGCTCCATCAGAAAATGCAAAAAATACTGTCGCATGATGGGCTGCAACTTCTCCCGGACCTTGCCGGAGATATTGGGGTTGCAATGAGCGGGCATGGCGTATTTAAAGATAAACGGACACTTGCCAATTTCTTGTCGTCACTTGCTCGCCTACCTGTCGGTAGACAGGGAAATGAAAAAGAGTTTTGATTTCTCTCGCTTCGTTCGACAATAAAACGACCCTTGCCGGGCCGTTTTATTTTTCCTATTTCGATTTTTTTTATAAAAACAATTGTGGACCCACAGGGAGTCGAACCCTGACTTCATCCATGCCATGGATGCGTTCTACCGCTATACTATGGGCCCTAAGTACATGTCTAATGTTAACAGTTTTCGCTTGGGCGGTCAACTTTCAGGGAAGCCTTCGGGTGGATTAAGGGGACAACTCGATCCGATGCTTTATGTATCCCCTTTTCCTTTAAAATGGATTATAATGGGGCTATGGATATTATCGGTAAATTGTGGCTGAAATTCAAGCGGCGTCCGGACATCTGGCTCTTCTATGCTTTTTTGGCGGTCTTTCCTTTATCTGTGCGCAAAGTAGTCTATTTTATCCCTATCAGAGGAGGATATAACGAATTTACCGGCATTTCCATATATGTTTCGGACATTTTGTTGGTTGCGTTTCTGAGTAGCTGGCTTATAGTATTATGCAATAATAAAGAATGTTTGTCAATAAATAGCATTTCCGATTTTAGTTGGAAGCTAGCCCGCAAAATGTTCCACGTGGAACATTTTTTTCTCCAAAGTAAGGATGAAGCAATAAAATTATACACACAAGTTATACACAATAAATTGTTGTTATTTCCCTTTGTTTTGGTGTTTTTTTCTTTTTTATCCACAATTTGGTCTGCAGAAAAATTGTTAGCAATATTTAGATCATTCAAATTATTAGAGTTCTCCTTATTATATGTATATCTTTGGATAAATGTTCCACGTGGAACATTTCTTAAATCAACTTTGAAGGTGATTATTTTTACGGGTATTGCCCATGGACTGCTGGGAATAGCTCAATTTATCAAACAATCTTCCATTGGATTGTTTTGGCTTAAGGAAAGTATTTTAAGTCAGGGAATGACGGGCATAGCCAAAATAGTTCTTAATGGTGATATTTACATAAGATCTTATGGTTTATTTCCTCATCCCAATATTTTGGGCGGCTTTCTGTTGTTATCATTGCTATGCACGTTTATGTATATTAAATTGTTCCACGTGGAACAATTTAATGGGGAAAAGAAAAGCGAGGCGGTTGCTTTGGCAAAAATGTTCCACGTGGAACATTGTGTAAAAAAGCCAGTTTTTATATCGCTTATAGTGATAATTCAGATTATGGCCTTATTCTTAACATTTTCAAAGTCAGCCATATTTGGCTTATTTGTGGCCATTATTTATATAGTGAGTAAGTATTTCAGTATAAATGTTCCACGTGGAACATTTAAATGGTCCAAGAGGGGAGCTTGGATAAAGTTTCTTCTCGTAGTAGGAATTTTTATTGCCACCATGTTTATTTTAAAGCCGGAATATTATTCCCTAATCGGCAGAAGCGTCGAGGATAGAATCGGATATCTGAATGTTTCACGTGGAACATTTTTTGCTAATCCGATACTCGGAATAGGATCAGGGCAATATGTGAATAATCTGTTAAATGTCAAAGGAACGCTGGATTGGCAATATCAGCCTGTCCATAATGTGTTCCTGCTTATATTAAATGAGTTGGGCTTGATAGGACTCGCTTTATTTATTGTGCTTCTCTTTAAATTGTTCCACGTGGAACAATTTAATAAGGATAATGCCGTGAATTGTTCCACGTGGAACAATGATTTGAATAATAGGAGTGCCAATGTTCCACGTGGAACAATTACTGATATGGAAGGGATGGTTTATTTAAGGGCTATACTTATCGGTTTTTTGTTTATTATGCTTTTCGATCACTATCTATGGGATATCCAGCAGGGCCAAATAATGTTTTGGTTGGTGGCGGGTTTGTTGATTGGTAGCAGTAGGCAAGAGGTAAGGGAGATATGTATTGACAAAAGTATATAAATATATTATAATATATTTATATACTATCTTTGCGCCTACCGCATTTTCCTCAAATAAGTTTTCCGTGGTATCATTCGATACATGTATATATATCTTTTGATCGCATTTCTTTCCGGTTTTTCCTTGATGGTGGTGGAATTGACGGCCAGCAGGATTTTGGCTCCGCTTCTGGGCAGTTCCGTATATACCTGGACCGCGGTAATAGGAACGGTGCTTTTGGGCATGTCCATCGGAAATATGCTGGGAGGCATTCTTATAGACAGGCGAAAATCCAAAAAAACCCTCTTTATATTTTTCGTAGCCGTCTTTTTGTCGACCGCGCTTATACCGCTCTGGGCTAGGTATTCCGGGTGGTTGTCCTCATTGGATATCAACTTGATAGTTAGGATTATCCTGGTCTCCTTCTTCATATTTCTCTTGCCCTCGGTGTTTTATGGGACCATATATCCGGGACTTTTGAAGTTTTATTTGGAGGACGTAGAAAATACGGGCAGGCGGGCCGGGAGCGTTTCCGCAGCCTGGTCCTTGGGTAGCATAATCGGAACCTTTTTGACGGGGTTTTTCTTCATTGGTTTCATGGGAAGCACCAAGACGGTGCTTTTGATGGCCGCGGTCATGTTTTTTTGCGCTCTGGTCGTAGATTTTCCGAGGAAAAAAACGGGGTTGGTATCGGTCGCTATATTGATGCCCTTGGCGTTTTCCATAATAGGCGCTCTTTCGATTCCGAAGAATTCCGAGAAGTTGGTTTATTTCGGGGAAAGCGATTATTACGCGATAAAGGTGGCCGACGTAAAAAGCGTCAAAGGAAACGATCTGAGACTTTTGATATTGGATTTCGATTTCCATAGCATGGAAAGCGAAGGGGAAATAGACACCTATCCCCATGTCTATCCTATTTTTTCCATCTTGAAGCGGGAGTTTAGCGATATAGCGGTGATTGGGGGAGGGTCGAATCTTATTTCCAAGAACCTGGCCGATTTTTATAGCGATGCGAAGGTGAGCACCGTTGAGATAGATCCGGAGGTGAGCAGGATTTCGGATATCTATTTTAAGAAAAGTTCGAATCCGGTCGAGACGGTAATTTCTGACGGCAGGATGTTTTTCGAAAAAAACGAAAAGAAATTCGATTTGGTTTTCGTGGACGCTTACAATTCCTTTATTTCGGTGCCTTGGCACTTGACCACCCTTGAATCAAACGAGCTTATCAAGGGCAGTCTTTCCGAGGATGGAATTTTTGCCATAAACATAATTTCCGCGGTAAGCGGTGAGAACTCGCTGTTTTTCCAGAGCGTCCTGAGGACGATCAGGAAAACTTTCCCCAATACGTATGTATTGCATTATGGGCACAGCCTGGAAGAGGTCCAGAACCTAGTCATAATCGGAACGGATTCAGAACGAAGGATAAGCGAGCAGGAAATCGCAAGCGGACTCGAGTCTTTGCCTAACGGCAATTTGATATCAGCTAAAATTCTCCATGAAATTCCAGAATTGTCAGAAAAATCCTTGGTTTTGACGGATGATTTCGCGCCTGTCGAAAGATTGATGGGACCGGCGGTCAAGAATAATTTCAAAAGGCATCTCGAAACCTATGCATCCCACTTCTGACAGGGTGGGTTTTTTGTAGTTTGGAAAAATAAATGTTATAATAAAAGTAATCTTTAAGAAACTTTTATGAAACAAAAACCGATAAAAAAACTAAGCATAGGTTTCCTTTCCTTGGTCGCTTTCGCTTTCGCCGCTTTGGTTGTGGCCAACACCGCTAACAAGTTGGTGTTTTCAGATCTGGACCAGGACGGCCTGAGTGACGAAGAAGAGAAAGTATACGGAACTGATCCTTCCAAGAAGGACACGGACAGGGATGGATATTCCGACGGTACGGAAGTCAAAAGCGGATATGATCCATTGAAGCCCGCCCCCGGGGATAAATTGGTGGGGGATAAAAGCCTTGTGGCCGCAGGAGCAAGCGCGGCGCAGGGAACAGGACTCACGCAAAAATTCACCGAGGACTTCCAGCAATTACTCACTACCAAAGACAAACAATCCCTCACAGTGGAAGACCTGGACGATTTCGTGAACGAAAGTCTTGGGGAAAAAATGACGGGAGTCTCTTCTATAAACGACTTGCCCCAGGTGGACAGGGCGAGCGTAAAGATAAAAAAACAGGATTATGCTTCCTTGGGAGATGAGGAGAGACTGCGCCGGGAAAAAGGCGATTATGACGAATATCTGACCGGTATGTTCTACGCGTTTATAAACAACGCCCCCCAGCAAATAACCTCGGAAAAGGATCTGGAGAACTTTTATGAAAATTTTGAAAACCAACTGGTAACCCTTTCCACGGCGTCACCGAACGCTCAATATTTCAGGCAGTTGGGTTCCAAGACGGAAGGTTTCATAGGTGAGGTGCAGGGACTCGAAGTTCCCGAGAGCATCGCGGACATCCATGTGAAATTCCTCAGGATACTCAAGGGATTCGTGGCCCTTCAGGATCCCTCGCTTCCATCGATAGAAGATCCGATAACCAGATTTATCATATTGAGTAAGGCAAGCAAGCTCAAGGACGTGGCCGCGGATTTTTTCAATACGGATGTCGCCAATTATCACCAGAGATTCGATAGTTTGAGATAAAGGGGGAGTATGGCTTTAAGAGGCGAAGGGTCTGTTGCTTTTACGATAAGGGAAATGTTGAAAAGTGAAGGGGCGTTTGAAGAGAAAACAAAATTTTAAAAACCTTGCGCTGAAGCGGTGTGCGAAAATGCACATGGAGGCGCCAGGTAATAAATAAAAAAAATGAAAAAAAGAATCCTTGTCGCCATAGCCGTAATCAGCATCGTTTTTTCAGGTATCGCTTTTGTGCGTCCGGCCAAAGCCACTTTTCCTGTGGCTGAGATACCTGGAAAAATAATAGACCAATTAAATCTGATTGAAAACACCGTAAGCGAGATATTTAGCGGATATGAATGGTTTGATAATGTTTCCGATTCATTCTTACTCCCCGCATTAAAGTCGGTGCTTATTCAAGTTGTCAATCAGGCCATTACCGGGGAATTCAGCAGTGGAAACAGTGGCAAGCCGTATTTTGTCACCAACTGGCAGGATTATTTGTACAAGGAGCCAGCCAACGCCGCCAATAAATATGTCGTGAACGATTTTTTGTCCAACCAGTTGACCGGGGGAAAATGCAAGGACGCCAATTATCAAGGATCCCCCTATTATAAATATATGTGCCAACAAGGGGAAACCGCCATCCAAAAGACCACCCCTAAAACCACTTTGCCGGAATACACCTCGGACCCGCAAGCCAATCTTTTTGCAGAAGGGGATCTTCGGGCTTTCAACGCATATTTCGAATGCGGAAACAATCCGTATTGCACCGCGGACAAAACCAAGCAGACTTATGGGCAGATCCAGGAGCAGGAACAGAAAAAGGCTGAAAAAGAGGCCGGGGCCGATGGAACTTTGCCTAAGAAAAATTCTGACGGGTCTATAAGTGTACCGGGCTCGGTGTTCGGCTTCTCGATCAATGACGCGATCTCCCTTGGCAATCAAACCATCGTGAACGCGCAGGAGCCGGAGGATCTTATGATAAGCATAGTCTCCAGGATGGCTTTGAACGCTTTGCAGGGAGGATTTAATTCGGGTGGGTCATCGGGCGGTACCGGTTCGGCCGGAACCGATCTGGCCAAGAGTCAGGAATGCAACGACAGATGTTGGACGGCCGAAGACAAGCAGGGATGCATGGACATCTGCATGAAGTAGTACAAGATAGTAACGCGGTTAAAAATAAAAAGCCCGCCTTGATGGCGGGCTTTTTTTGTGGTCACTAGTGGACATCTCACTCGCTTCGCTCTTTGGAAACCCACGGTTTCCAAAACCTTCCTCCGGCGGAAAACTTCCGTTTTCCGACCCCTTCCCATTCTCGTCCTGCTATCGTTTTTTGGTGGTCGCTAGTGGACTCGAACCACTGACCCTCACAATGTCAATGTGATACTCTAACCAACTGAGCTAAGCGACCGAACATAATTTATCCTACAGTAATGCGGAGACTTTGTAAATACTCTTCCTCTCAGGCTTTTTCGGGGCGGGGAAGGCCGTCCGCCAAAGGGGCTTTCTCAAAAATAGTCTCTTTCTTAACGCGGGGACTTCCAATTTCTTGAAAGAAGATGACCCAGGATATCTGCTTGAAAGCCTCAATCATGGATTGGGAAAGAATGAATGCCAGGGAAAGGATGGACAGCCCGACCGCCATCAAAATATATGTTCCGATTTTTGAAAAAATAAGGGACATAGCCAGGCCTGCGAACAGGAGCGGTGTTCCCATGATAAAAATCGCCGCCAAAAACCCGACACTCAGCAATATGCCTGTTGCAAAAAGCAAGATGGAAAACAGCAGGGATTTCAGCAGATGGTTCTTGAATATTAGATAGGCATTCTCCATCGAATCCCTCATGTTCATGTCCGGCACTACCAGATATATGTAGGAAAACCTTTTGATAAAATAGGCAAGCACTGATACGGGGATGAATATCATGACGGCAAACAATCCGACTAGCGCGGACAACGCGTAGGCTTTGGCGAATATTAGAAATATTACTGGCAGAGAGAGAGTCAAGAAGACGATGACAACAAGGAGATTGAAAAGCAGATCGATTCCCAGGATGCGCCAGGAGTATATTTTCCCCGCAAAGAAGAGTTGGCGGAATTCGTTCTTATCCGTCGCTTTCGGTTTTCCGATGCTTCTGATTATGGCGGCTTGCCCGACAGCTTTCAGTAGCCAGAGGGTCAGCATTGCAACGATAAGCATGGTGAGCATGGCCGGACCGGAAAAAACGCTCCTGTCCATGAAATCGGCAAGCGAAGCTTTCAGGCTCTCCGATTCTTTCCAGTTGACTGACAGGCTTTGTGACGCCGTGCCAAGGAAGATGAAAAAACCGAAAATCCAGAGAAGCTTTCTTTCCCAGGACAGCGCTAAGGATTTTTTGAAGATGTCCAGATAATTGAGACCATCTTTTTCCATTTTTTTGTAAAAGCCGGATACCGTCAAAGGGCGATACCGGCTTCCATGATCCGCTGAAAATATTTAAGAAGATGTCCTAAAGTTCTATCGCGCTTCCTTCTTCTTTCTTCTCCGCCTTTCCGACGATCTCATTGAACTCGTCTTTTTCGATAGTTTCTTTTTCCAGAAGGACTTTGACGAGTTTTTCCATGACTTCCTTTTTTTCAGTGATGATTCCATTGGCAGTCTCAAAGGCTTCGCTCACCAATTTCGAAACCTGGCTGTCGATGGCTTGCGCGGTGTGCTCGGAGTAGTCCTTTTCTTCGCTGATTTCCTTGCCCAGGAAGATGAGCTCTTCTTTTTTACCGAAGGTTCTTGGGCCAAGCTCGCTCATGCCGTATCTGGTGACCATGGCTCTGGCCATGTGGGTAGCCCTTTCCAGATCGTTCGATGCGCCCGTCGTCACTTCGCCGAAAGCGTTTTTTTCACTGGCATAACCTCCCAGGAAAGTGGCCAATTCATCGACGAAATATGCCCTGGAGTGCAAACGCACGTCTTCCGATGGTACCGCCAAAGTGTATCCTCCGGCCTGGCCCCTTGAGATGATGGAAACTTTGTGGACAGGGTCGGCATTCTTAAGACTGGCCGCGACCAAAGCGTGACCGGCTTCATGGTAGGCTACGATCTCTTTTTCTTTTTTGTTGATGACGCGGCTCCTTCGCTCCGGTCCAAGGATTACTTTTTCGATGGAATCGATCAGGTCGATCATCGAGATGGAATGTTTTCCTCTTCTGACCGCGACGATTGCGGCCTCGTTAACGAGGTTGGCAAGGTCAGCTCCGGAAAAACCGGGAGTCCTTTCTGCTATGGTTCGGATGCGAATATCTTTTTCCTGAGGTTTGTTTTTGATGTGGATGTTCAGGATAGCTTCACGCTCGTCGATGTCAGGAAGATCCATCACGACGCGGCGGTCGAATCTGCCCGGCCTGAGCAAAGCGGGATCAAGAACATCCGGTCTGTTGGTGGCGGCTATGACGATCACGTTGGTTCCGGTTTCAAACCCGTCCATTTCCACGAGGATTTGGTTCAAAGTCTGCTCCCTTTCGTCATGTCCACCTCCAAGCCCGGCCCCTCGATGCCTTCCGACGGCGTCAATCTCATCTATGAAAACTATGGCCGGGGCGCTTTTCTTGGCTTGTTTGAAAAGGTCACGGACCCTGCTGGCCCCCACGCCGACGAACATCTCCACGAATTCCGAACCGCTGATGTTGAAGAAAGGAACCCCGGCTTCCCCCGCCACGGCCTTGGCCATCAGAGTCTTTCCTGTCCCAGGATTTCCCAGCAACAAGACTCCCTTGGGAATTTTCGCGCCGATATTCATGAATTTCTTCGGATGCCTGAGAAATTCAACGACCTCTCCTAGTTCCTCCTTGGCTTCCTTGGCACCTGCCACGTCCTTAAAGGTGATCCTTTTTTTCTTATCTTTCGGGTCAAGCATGCGGGCCCTGCTCAGCCCAAAGGAAATCGCTTGCGAGTTTCCTCTCTGCGCTTGTCTGACCATGAACCAAAGGAAGAGACCGATCAGCAGAAACGGTAGAAGGAAAGGAAGAACGGTTTCCAAAAATAGCACGAAACCGGACGGCTGGCGTATGTCGATGTTGACCCCTTTAAATTTTTCCTTATCTACGCCGTAATTGCTCAATGTTTCAGTCAAGGAGCTTTGCGGTTCTTTGACGGATTTTTCTTTGGTTCCGTCATTGAGTTCTATTTGCAAATCGTTGTCGTTGACGGAAACTGTCTTTACGGAACCTTCGTTTATTTGGGCCGCCAATTCGCTCAGGGATATTTCCTCGGGTTGTTGCGCCGGGGCGCCATACAATATGACCATCGCTGAGATGAACAGGAACACCAAAACGGCCAACGCTATGTTTTTTAACAGTTTTTCCATATTTGTTATACAGTTTTAAATTGATTTAATTTGCGAACAATATGCTCACTATATCACCATTTCGGGTTATACTCAAGCCTTTAATGCGGGATTTCTGGGTCTTGTTCTTGTCGCTCTTGATGATTTTTTCTATTTCCGCCAGATGCCCCGATTCCAAGTCGGCCAGCCCGGTGTGTTTTTTGCCAAGAATGTTCCTTAAACCCTGCCTGGAAAGCGCAGGATGCAGTTTTTGTATTTCCTTGGCGGAAAACCTGATCGCTCCGTCAGCGGAGACACTTAATTTAGCCTTTTTCGAGGCTTCGGTGGAAATATAGTCGTAATCCCAGGAGGCGTTGTCGGCCAGCCCCGCCAGGGTTTCTTTGATATTCGGATTGAAATTCTTTTCAAGATAGGGAATCAACTTTAAACGAAGTTTATTTCTGGTAAAAATAGGTTGCAAGTTGGTTTT
>Ga0076223_103_pt1 | contig 41556 bp, 39 predicted proteins | sample RifGroE2_FD_67847 | JGI IMG/M metagenome (GOLD analysis project Ga0076223, IMG submission 67847) | Parcubacteria (Moranbacteria) bacterium GW2011_GWE2_47_10 | reverse complement strand
CGGATGGCGTTGTCGACAAGTCCGGATATGGCCTCGCGCAATTTCACCCGATCCATCCTGACGAGCGGCGTCTTTTCGTCGGGAAAAATGAAATCCAATCGGAGCTTCCTTTCCTTGGCCATGGCCGAGAACATGTCGTTTATTTCCAGCAGCACATCCTCGAGACTTCCTTGGGAGAAATCATAACTGATTCCACCGGCTTCCATCTTGGAAACGTTGAGGAGATCTTCGGCCAAATCGGAAAGCCGCTGGTTGGCGCTGTTTATCGCTGTTTATCTTCGAAAGCACCTCGCCGATCTTCTTGTTGTATTTCCCATATTCCCCTTCCAGGGCCATGTTCACGAACCCCTTGATGATGGAAAGCGGGGTCCGGAGCTGGTGCGAAGCGATGGTGATGAATTCCGACTTCGCCCTGTCCAAGCTCTTCAATTCCTCGTTGGCGTGTCTCAAATCCTCCGTAGCGTGGGCCACTTCGACCTTGAGTTTCCTGTTGAAGTCCCGGGCTTCCTCGAATTTTAGGGAGTTGTCGATGGACAAGGCGGTCTGCGCCGCAATAACCTTGAGGGCCTTGAGGTCTTCGTCGCTATAGATGTCTCCGGACTCTTTCCTTCCCAAAACTATCACCCCCAGATTTTTATTTTTGATGTTCATCGGCACCACGACGTCGATGCCGTAACGTTGGAACATCTTCACGATCATTTTCCTTTCCATCCCTTCGATCTTCCTTATCTCCTCCACAATGATCGGGATTCCCTTTTGGGTGTAGTTTTTGTGCAGCTCCTCGTTGCCCGGAAATATCCAATGGTCCAACTCGAAGCCCTTGTTGTATTGCACGTAATAGGTATTGTTGTTCTCGTTGTAAAAAAGGATGCCGACCGATTTGGAATGGAAGGCGTCTGTAAGCGCGTCGGCGATATGACCGTAAACGGTGCGGGAATTCAGGGTTGAGTTGAGTTTGATAGTGAGGTCCCCGATCAGCTTGGCTCCGTCATAAAAAGAAGTGGAAAAAGCAAGACCGCGACATCCGCGAAAATTCCGGCGCTCGGAAAATATTCTACCGACAGATATTTCGCGACCAGCAGAAACAAGGTGAAGAGAATCAACGTTCCCACGAAGACGGTGGACTTGCGGAAAACTATCCGAATATCGAAAAGATGCTTGGTGACTATGGCATAACTGACCAGAACCAGGGCGAACGTGAGGGCGAAATTACCGAATGGAGGAACGTCCAACCTGAACCACATGTAATAGTTGGTGGTGCCCATGGCGTAGGCGGCGGCCGATCCCAATATCACGTACCTTATCTGCTGGCGTAAGACGGGGGTGGCGCTTTTTATTTCTGACGCGAGGAAAAAGAATCCGCAAATCATGCAGATCGCGAAAAAAACAAGAAACGGAACGAAGAGCGGTCCAGCGATCGGCGGATAACTAAGATAGGAACCGCCCTGCCTTACTCCTGCCGTCATGAATCCGCCCAGAATCCCTATGACAAAAAAGGACGCCGCCGCCGCGGAGATTATCCAGGCATATCGCCATCTCTTGAAAATCCCCAAAAAATCCAACACGAACCTGAAAAAAAAGACGGGGATGAACGCCGACCAGGCCATCAACACGTTCATCCAAAAGATCGCTTCGGCTCCCGAAGAAGAAACTTGCCAGAAAAAATATCCCAGGCTCCAGGAAGCTATCAGCAGCATTATCAGGGCGACGTCCTTATGCGCCCTGCTCTTTTTCGCCCCGGGAAGCGTCAGAAAGCCGAGCCCGTAAAGGACGGAGGCATTGAAAAGGGCGAAGTAACCGAAGATGTTCATTTTGTTTTTGTTTCAAGTCCTTGATCCGCTTTATTATACCACGATTTTACACAAAAAAACAGGATCCGGGGGATCCCGTTTTGATGCTTACCCTGTTAAATCCTGCTACGCAGGAATTTTGCACAAGCAAAATTATTTGACAGGGTAAACTTTGAATTTCTCCGAGAAGAAGCTTTCCAATTCTTCGATCTTCACCCTCTCCTGCTCCATCGTGTCGCGGTCGCGCACGGTCACGTCGCCTTTCTCCAGCGAATCGAAGTCCACGGTCACGCAATACGGCGTTCCGATTTCGTCCTGGCGTCGATACCTTTTCCCGACGTTCCCGTTGTCGTCGAATTCGCAGACGAATTTATTTTTCAAGGAATCGAAAATCTCCCTGGCCTTTCCGACCAGTTCCGGTTTGTTTTTCATCAAAGGGAAGACGGCCACTTTCACCGGTGCGACCGCGTTGGGAAATTTCATCACCACGCGGATATCCTCACCGACTTTCTCTTCGGTGTATGCGGCCAGAAGTGAAACCAGGATGCTTCTGTCCAAACCGAAGGTCGGCTCCAAAACATGCGGAACGTATCTCTCGTTTTTCTCCGCATCGAAATATTCCAATTTCTGTCCGGAAAACTTGGCGTGCTGGGAAAGATCGAAGTCTCCCCTGTGCGCCAAGCCGAAAAGCTCCTTGAATCCTCCGAATGGGAATTTGTATTCGATGTCGATGGTCTTTTTGGAATAATGCGAAAGTTTCTCCTTCGGGTGCTCATATCTTCGGATGTCCTCCCTTTTGGCTCCGAGCGCCATGGCGAATTCCTCCTGCTCGACGAGCCACTTCTCGAAAAGCTCCTCCCATTTCTCCTCAGGAGAGATGAAATATTCGATTTCCATCTGCTCGAATTCGCGGAGGCGGAAGATAAAATTTCCCGCCACGATTTCATTGCGGAAAGCCTTTCCAATCTGTGCTATTCCGAACGGGATCTTCTGCCGGGTCGAATCCAAAACGTTCTTGAATTCGATAAAAATGGCTCCGGCCGTTTCAGGACGAAGGAATGCGACGGAATCCTTCTCGTCGTCGGTCGTGTTGAGCTTAGTTTGAAACATCATATTGAAGTTGCGCACCTCGGTCCAATTTTTCTTTCCGCAAACCGGGCATTTGATCTTCTCATCCAAGACGTTTTTCATGTCGTCGAGCCTGCCTTCCATATCCTCTCCGGTAGCCTCTTCCACGATATGGTCGGCGCGGAACCTTTTCTTGCATTCCTTGCAATCCACCAGGGCGTCATTGAAATTGGTGGTGTGGCCGGAGGCTTCCCAAAGCTTCGGATGAAGGATGATCGGGCCGTCTATCCCGACCATGTTTTCCCTCGAGTGCACGAATTTCTTCCACCAAAGATCCTTGATATTCTTTTTAAGTTCGCTTCCATAAGGACCGTAGGCGTATGAGTTCGCGAATCCTCCGTATATCTCGGAAGCCGGGAACACGAAACCCCTCCTTTTGCAAAGCGATACGATTTTCTCCATCATGTTTTCCATATTTTTTTGAAGTTAATTTATAAATAAAAAATCCGTCCCTCAAATCCGCGGTTCCACCCGCTTTCCCCCGCTCACAAGCGGAGACTTCTCTCTGGTTGTTTCGAAGATTATGCCTTATTTCAGGCTCGAAAGGACTGCCAATCCCCTCTTCATCCTCTTTATACATTATACTCCTATTGACAAGGAAAGTCAAGCGTGCTACTATAAGCATCTATGTTAATACCTTGAACTATCTCGTGTATCTAAACATAGATTTTAATTTTCATTGTTTAGCGAAGCCCGCAGCTTTTCAGCCCGGGTGAACGAGAGGACTTTTCCGCCAAGCGGAATCACTTTTTGAGCCTTGCCCTCTAGCAAGGAGCTACAACAACAATCATCGGCCCAGAGCCTGGCAAATAAAAGCAAGGAACCGTTATCGGTCCCCCGGCTTGTTATGTGCCCTGACTCCCGAGGCCAAAAACCCAATGCAAAGCAGGAATTTCAAACCGAACGGGCCACGCGGTCCCAAAAGAAGAGGACCGGGATCCGGTTACCAAGGAGGCAGGAGCAACACCTTCAACCGCGGAAGAAGCGGAGGAAGAGGAAGGTTCACCGGAAACGCGATCGACATCAACAAGTTCATCAACAAGTCGGCCGGACCGGTAGCGGAGGATAAATATATCGCCAAGACCCTTTTCCCCGAATTCCCGATCGACCAACGCCTCAAAACCATAATCGCCCAGCGAGGTTTCGAAACCCCGACCGAGATCCAGGAAAAAACCATTCCCTTGATCATGGAAGGAAAAGACGTGATCGGCCTGGCCAACACCGGAACCGGAAAGACCGGAGCGTTCTTGGTGCCTATGATCGACAAGATCCTTCGCAACCCGCATGAGAAACTGCTGGTCGTCGTGCCTACGCGCGAATTGGCCATCCAGATCCAGGACGAGTTCGTGGCTTTCTCCAAGGAACTTCACATTAACTCGGTAGTAGTCGTCGGCGGAGCCAATATCCGCCCGCAGATCGACAAATTGCGTTCAAGGCACAACGTCGTGATCGGAACGCCAGGAAGACTCAAGGATCTTATCCAAAGAAAGAGACTGATCCTCGACCGTTTCGCCAACGTAGTTCTGGACGAGGCCGACCAGATGCTCGACATGGGATTCATCCCGGATGTCCGCTATCTACTCTCGCTCGTTTCACCGAAAAGGCAGACTTTGCTTTTCTCCGCTACGCTTGCGCCTGAAATCGAAAGGCTTACCGGCGAGTTCTTGAATAATCCCGAAAAGATTTCCATCAGAAAGAGGGATACTTCCGCGCAAGTCGACCAGGACGTCGTCCGCATCGATCGCGGTCAGGATAAGATCGAAGTGTTGCATAACCTTTTGGCGCAAACCCACTTCCAAAAAGTCTTGGTGTTTTCCAGGACCAAACACGGAGCGGAGAAGCTTTCCAAGGCCTTGCACCACAAGGGCTTCAAGGCCGAATCCATCCATGGAGACAAATCCCACGCCAAAAGACAGAAAGCCTTGAAACTTTTCAAGGAGAATATAGTCCAGATCCTGGTCGCGACCGACGTCGCTTCCAGAGGACTCGACATCCCGAACGTTTCGCATGTGATCAACTTCGATGTCCCTGCGACCTTCGAGGATTACATCCACCGTATCGGAAGGACCGGACGCGCCGGCAAGACCGGAGTCGCCCTGACATTCGTCGGATAAATCTTGGTTTCAAAAAACGCACCCGCAAGGGTGTGTTTTTTTATTATCGAAAATTATTTTTCCTGCTTGGTTTCATCTTTATTGCTTTCCGTTTTTATTTCTTTATTCAGATCGCTTAAGGATCGGTTCCGTTAAACAGCTATGCGAAGCAAAAACAAAAGGCGCACCGTTCGCACGGTGCGCCTGCGCCAAAGATGCCCCTTTTTTTCAATACTTTGAAACCAGGAACATGACCAACGACAAGAGGACACTGAAGAGCAGGGCCCACCAAAAATTAGCGACCCGGAATCCAGGAACGACAGCCGCTACCAACATGACCAGGAGCGCGTTGAGAATGAAGGTAAAAAGACCCAGGGTCAGTATGTTGATGGGCAGCGTCAAAACCAGCAGGATCGGCTTTATGAATGCGTTAAGCAGACCCCAAACCAAGGCTACCAGCAGGGCGCTGACGAATCCAGCGACGGTGATTCCCGGCAAAAGATAGGACAGCAGCAGGATGACCACCGCGGACACCAACCAGGTTATTAAGAATTCCATATGATTAAGCTAGGTTAAGAAATTATCAGGAATCGGAACATACGAAAACGTCCTCACTCCCTCTTCTTCCACTTGCCGGATTTCGCGTCTTTTATATGTTCCTCTATGTTTTTATACGGCATATTTTTGCCTGAATGATTAATGTTTATATTACAACAGCAAAACTGTTTCCTTCGATGCCTGTCTCCACTTAAAAGCTAAACAAAAAAAACACCTCGAAAAAGGTGTCTTCTTATCATTAATGATGGCACTACAAAATTTTCCTACCTTGGAGAAGTTGTATTACGATTACCACGAGAGCTATGACCAGCAACACATGGATCCATCCGCCGAAAGTGCTCGCCGTTATGAATCCCAAGAGCCAAAGTACGAATAATATTACGGCTATTGTCCACAACATATGTTTGTTATTAAATAAATTAACTTAAATGAATCTAGGCGGTATTCATGAATCCCTATGCCACCTAGGGCCTATATGGGAAAACAATTGCAAAATCAGATAACTCACGAAAGCGTAAACGATCAGTGAGGCCAGTGTCGCAAAATCGACCACGAATCCTCCCAATTTAAGGTCCGGAAGGATTCCTGCGAATGGACTGACCAGTGGCGCCGTCGTACCATAAATCCAAGCAACGAAAGGGGTACCGGGATTAACGACAAAAAACTTGAATACGAAACGGAGCAATAATAGAAATTCGATCACCCCGAAAACTATATTTACCAATGTTCTTATTATTCCAAACATACATGAGATTAAGTTGCGACTTAAGCCTATGATTTTAATACACCGGCAAAGTTCGTATATTTCCCTTATTACCAACAAAACACCCGTAGGGGGTGTTTTGAAAATCTGCTTTGAAAAATATTATTATTTTTTCCCGAAAAACTCTTTGAATTTTTTCATCAAACTCCCCATCGCGTCCTCGGTCGCCATGATGATCGGGTTCATGAAAGGCCAAGGGGTCAGGCTCGGATGCGCGATGTAGTTGAATTTCAAGACTTTCAAGATGTTGAGGCGAAGTCCGATCGCGAAACTGGCGACTTCCGCCGAAGCGATCACCCCGTTTCCGAAACCTTCGTAGCCGACCAACCTCATTTTAGGTCCCGCGAAAATCAGCTTCACGTCCAAGGGCTTGTTCCTTTCCAAATCCTTGTATACGTCCGTGGTTTGGGCGCGCCCGACGACGACCCACCTGAATTTCCTGCGCGCTTCGTCTTCATTAAGTCCAGCCGCCGCATATTCCCTGCCAAGCGTCTGGAAAGCGAAAGCTCCCGTGGAACCCGCGTATTTGATCGGAAATCCCGCCATCTGGTATCCGACGATCTTGGATTGCTGGATCGCGCTTGAAGCCAAAGAGCTCGGTTCGTTTTTCCCCGTCACCGCCGAAAGCGGCACGCAGCAATCCCCGCAAGCATAAACGTCCTTTATATTCGTCCTCATCTTTTCGTCCACCAGTATCCCGAATTGGTTGGCTTTTATCTTCGTTCCGCTGATGACCTCCAGATTGGGACGCACTCCCGCCGCCACGATCACCAGATCGGCGACGATCTTTTCGCTTTGCCTGCCTTTTTTGATTATTATTTCTTTCTTTTTTCTCGGCGCGTCGTTTATTTCCACGACCTTGCTCCGGAATCTCATCTTGATTCCGTTTCCTTCCAGATGCGAAATTATCTTTTTGGCGAATTCCTTATCGGTGATTCCGGAGGAAATTCCCGGCGCGTATTCGACAAGGCTGACTTCCAATCCCTTGGCCTTGAGCGCTCCGGCCATCTCCATGCCGATCACCCCCGCCCCAACCACGACCGCGCTCTTGGCTTTTCCTAGGCGAGCTTGGATACATTCCATGTCGTGGCTGTTCCTGACAGTGAAGACGTTTTTTGAATCCATTCCCTTGATTTGCGGAATGAACGGGGAAGCACCCGTGGCGATGACCAGATAATCATATTTATGGATGCGCCCTTCCTTGGTCAGGACGTGTTTCCTTTTGGTGTTGATGCCGATCGCCTTCTCATGCACGATCTTCGGCCCGTAACTCTCGATCATGCTTTCCGGCTGGATCGCGTCGCAAAGCTGGGCTTCGCCCGTCACGATATACGGCGTCGTACAACGGCAATAGATATCCTTCTCATCCGAAAGCACGATCGCTTCGAATTCCCCTTTTTTAAGCTGGGTCGCGACGATTGCCGAGAACATCCCCGCGCCGCCGCATCCTATCGATATTATTTTTTTCATTTTGTTTTTGTTTTGCATATGAAGTTTTTTTCAAGTGATTTTATTTTACCACAATCGATATCAAAAACAAAAAAGCACCCGATTGGATGTTTTTTCTTGTTTTATCTGCACGAAGCGCTAAATGACATTCGGACAAATATACTTGAAAATTGGGATATTATTGAAGCCAACCTAAGTGCGCTAACTCCTTAATGCAACAAACTCGGAACATCGTATTCTTGCAGAGAAAAACTATTGGAATATAAACTTCCAGGTAGTGTATTATCAAGAGAAACTGCAATTACTTAAAAAAGCCAGTATGACAAAAACTGAAAGGGACGTTTTTCTGAAAGGATGCAAGATCATCTGGCTAAAAAAATCACCCAGCCATCAGACTCTGTCCAAGAGGCTTTTGGCGAAACACATATAAACATGTCAACAATCATGAAAGCTGATATTTTTTTCTTTATATCTTCAATCGCAACCGTGGTGCTGGCTATTTTGCTTTCGATAGTTTTATATTATTTCATTAAAGCGGGCCGGAATCTCTATCAAATTTCCGAAAAACTACAGGATCATTTCAGGGAGTCGGAAGAGTTTGTTTTGGAGCTTAAGGAAAGATTGGAGGATAACATGCTTTTTCGTTTGTTTTTTCCACCATCGCGCGGAAGAAAACGCGCTAAAGAAAAAATACTGAAAAAAAATAATTAATAAATAATAATTTTAAGCCGAAACTTATGCCTAAAAAAATCAACAGAACCAAAGCTATCAAGTTGGCCGTCGCCGGCGCCAGCCTGGCCGGACTCGCAGCCACTGCCTATTTTTTCTTCGGACCAAAAGGAAAAAAACATCAACGACATGCCAAGGCCTGGGCCATTAAAATGAAAGGTGAGGTCGTAGAGAAATTGGAAAAAGCCCGCGAAATAACAGAGCCGGTCTATCTAGCCATTATTGACACCGTCTCCAAAGAATACAAGAAAAGTAAAAAAGCCAGCCAACCGGAAATCGACGCCCTGGCCGCCGATCTCAAAAAACACTGGAAATCCATGAGTAAATTAGCCATCGCTGCTAAAAAAGAACTCGCCGAAGACGCTTCCCGCATCGCCAAAAAAGCCAAAAAGACCGATCGCTAGTTAAAATTATTCTTCAAAACCGAAAAAAGCACTCCTTTTCAAAAGCGCTTTTGTTATTTTGCACGGTAGTAGGAATTATACGCGTCGTTTTCTGCTGAAAACTCCTTGCCCTGGGCAGCGCTGAATGCTCGCTCGCATCCATATACGCTCGATTCCTACTTAGACAAAATAAAATAAAATAAAAGACGCCATGGAGGCGTCTTTTATTTCATTTGCACGGGCAGTAGGAATCTCCTCCGGACCTGGGCGCTGAAAAAGTGAAATTGTTCACTTTTTCCGGGCGCGCCCTTCGATTCCCTCTACATCTCATGACATGTTCAAAAAGCATACCCATCATAAAGGGGTATGCTTTTTGAATAATGCACGGGCAGTAGGAATCGAACCCACGTTAACGGTTTTGGAGACCGCCGTATTACCACTATACGATGCCCGCAATTTTAAAGAGACGGGCAAAGCCCGCCCCTTTGGACTATTTCATTTCCTTATGAAGCGTGTGCTTCTGGCATCTCTTGCAATACTTGTTCATCTCAAGTTTCTCCTTTACCTTCTTCTTGTTGCGTGAAGAATAGTAATTGATTTCCTTGCATTCAGAGCATCGCATCTTCGCCATTGTGTCCTTGATGTGTCCCATATTTTTGAATGATTTGGTTACCCATTATTGATTACACTGGCTGCCGGTTGCCGATTTCCGGATTACCTGAGCCGTTGCGCGGGATTGAACCGCGGACCTTATCCTTACCATGGATACGCTCTACCAACTGAGCTACAACGGCGTCGCGCATAGCGCTCCTTAAAACCTTGCGGTTTTAATATTTCCACCCCGTAAAAACTCCCGTTTTCCCGACCCCTTTCCCACCGGGGTAGTGAGGGATTCTCCTTCGGACCTGGGTGCTGAAAAAGTAAAGCTGTTCGCTTTTCCCGGGCGCACCCTTCGAATCCCTTGCAGGGCATAAACTTCTCATCCCATTTACATCTCATAAGGTACTTCGTACCATGTGGGCAGTGAGGGATTCGAACCCCCGAAGACCGAAGTCGGCTGATTTACAGTCAGCTGCGATTGACCACTCCGCCAACTACCCATTTGTCGTGCATAGCACTCTTTAAAACCTTGCGGTTTTAATATTTCCACCCCGGGAAAAATTCATTCGAAATTCGAAATTCTCAAATCAACATTCTTTTTCTGAGCCACCCACCGGATTTGAACCGATAACCCACTGTTTACAAAACAGTAGCTCTACCGTTGAGCTAGGGTGGCCTATGCTTGGCCGCCTTAGCCAAACAAAATCCAGTCTATCATCTTTTCAAAATTCTTTCCAGGTTTTTCAGTTTTATCTTCGCTTTCGTGTTGCTCGGCCCCAGCTTGATCACCTGCTTGAAACATTCCACCGCATCTTTGAAATTCTTCATGTCGGAATAATAATCCCCCAACCTCTCATATGCTTCGATATCCTTGGGGTTCACCGCTATCCTTTTGATAAGCGCGTCCTCCAACCTGTTCTTCTCCATAGGCGGCTTGGCCAATTCCACCTTCTCCTTCCTCGGAAGACCCAGCCTGCTTCTGGACATGCGCTGCCTTATGGACATGCCTTCCGTCTTGGGAGTTCTCCTGATTACCGCCTCGACTTTCTGTTCCGCTGCTTTCTCTATGACCTCCGCTCTTGCCTGGACCGCACTTTCGCTCGCAACCTCCTCTGCCCTGGCTTCATCCCGGCCATCGTCCTCCATTCCTATGCTTTCACGTTTGTTTTTTATGGAGTGGAACCAATTATTGCTGGCGTTGTGCATTTTCAAGGAAAAAAGCTTTGTCCTCTGCATCATCCTCTCCAATATCCTGAGCCACAGTTGCGATAAAAATATGCCGATCCTGCTGCCATTCCTTTCCTCCCGCGCTTGAGCGTTCAGATTTCCCTGCAATTCACCGGCCATTTCCATGCCGGAAAATTTCCTAAAAAGGAAAAATATCAGGGATGCGGTCCCTACAACTATTATTATCGGGGGAACGATATAGTACAGCATTGATCGAATGTATTTTTAATTTATATCCTTTTTCTTGAAAACCACATACTTTCCGTCCAGAAGCCTCGTCTTGATTTCCTGGGTGAGCGCGTTTATCTCGATCACCTCCCCTTTGCCTTGGGGAGTGTTCACGCTCGAATGGAGCTCCGGCATTCCCACCATCATCTCTTGATATTGGGGGGATTCGTATGAGAGGCAGCACATCAACCTTCCGCATATTCCGGAAATCCTTTCGCTTCCCCGGTGGGCTATCTGCTGGATCCTCGCCATATCAATGGAAATGCTCGGAAGATTGCCGGAAAACCGCAGACAGCAAAGCCCTCTCCCGCACACCCCGCATCCTCCGAGGTTCCTGGCCTCGTCACGCGATCCGATCTGGTGCATCCTAACGCTTCTTCGGAATATCTTGGAAAGGTTCTTCACCAGCTCCCGGAAATCAACCCTCTCGTCCGCCGTGAAAGCGATGACCACGTTGCTTGAATCCAAGCTTATCCTGGCATCCACGAGCTTCATTCCCAATCCCAACCTCTTCACTTCCTCTTTGCAGGTTCCCAAGATTTCCTTTTTCTTATCTTCATTTTTTTCGAAAACCTCGATGTCTTTCTCGGTAGCCTTCCTCACAACACTGCAATTGGGCTTCTCCCTGGTTTCCACCCCGACAGCTTCAACGGTGCCTATTTCGCTCTGGAACTCGTCTTTTTTCAAAACTATCCTGTCCCCGCGCTCCAATTCTATATCACTATAACACAAGTGGGGATTTTCCCAACTGTATATCTTCGCCAAATATTTAGCCATAAGACAGTTCTATCGGGAAGCTGCCAGCCTCCTTGTGATTATATTATAACTCAAAACGGACAAATTCCCCTATCTGGATATTCTCTCCTATCTTTCCGATCTTTTCAGCGATCAAATCCCCCACCTTAACGGAGGGATCCTTGACGAAAGACTGGGTCAAAAGTGAGATTTCCTCGCGGAATTTCTTTTCCTTTCCTTCCATGATCTTCTCCATCATATTCTCCGGCTTACCTTCCTTGGCCAACTGGGCCTTCCAGATTTCCTTCTCCTTTTCGACGGCCTCAGCGGGAACCTCCTCTGGCTTCAAAAACTGGGGGTTCATCGCGGTCACATGCATTGCAATATCCCTGGCCAGTTCCTGAAACTCGGTGTTCCTGGCCACGAAATCGGTCTCGCAAAGAAGCTTGACCAGAGATCCAACCCTGTTGTTCGAATGTATATAGGAAACGACCACTCCCTCGTTGGCGGCGCGGTCGGCTTTCTTGAGAGCCTTGTCATGCCCCTGCTTGCGAAGGATCTCGATTGCCTTCTCCTCGTTTCCACCGGCTTCATCCAAGGCTTTCTTGATATTCACTACGCCGGCTCCGGTTCTCTCCCTTATTTTTTTGATCGTATTCAACATAACTTTTTCAATTTTAATTTTTAATTTTGACTGAAATCCCTATTTCAAATTTCAAAAAACCAAAAATTACTTCTTAGCGGCGACGTCGGCCGTAGTAGCCAACGCTTTGCAAGCATAGCTCAAAATGAGCCTGACGGAAGACAAAGCGTCGTCGTTCGCCGGAATAGGATAATCCGCAAGAGTAGGGTCCGTGTTGGTGTCGGCGATCGCGATCACCGGAATCCCCATTTTCTGGGCCTCGTTGATAGCTATCCTATCCTCTTTGATGCTGGTCGCGAAAATGGCGGCCGGAAGCTCTGACATGTGCTTGATTCCGCCCATCCTGTCCTCCATCTTCTCCAGCTCTTCGGTCATTTTCATCCTTTCGAATTTGGTGTATTTTTGGAATTCACCTTTCTCCATCTTATCCTGCGATTCGACGAGATACCTGGTCCTGGACCTGATATTCTTGAAATTCGTGAAAGTTCCACCGAGCCATCTCTCCACGACATACGGCATTCCGGAGGCCTCGGCCGCCGAAATAACCAAATTCTTGATCTGCGGTTTGGTTCCGACGAAAAGAATGTTTTTTCCTTCCTTCCTGAGACCGGCAATGAAATCAAGAGCTTCCTTGATTTTCTGAGCGCTCTTCTCGAGGTCGATGATGTTCAGGCTTTTCTTAGTGGTGAAGATGTATCTGTTCATCTTCGGGTTCCTTCTGGCTTTCTGGTGTCCGAAATGCACGCCGGCCTTGAGCATTTCCTCCATACTTACCTCCAACGCCGACAAATCCAGAGTGGAGAAATAATTCTCGACTCCCTCGCTCTTCTTCGCAACCGAAGTTGCAGCCACAGGGGCTTTCTCTTCTTTTTTCATTACTTTCATCCCGCCAAATTCCGCAAAAAGGGCATTTGAGACCGGGATTTTCCTTAATTTATTAACATCCGCCCCAAAAAGGCGGGAGTAATCACCTATTTTTTCCTTTACATAAGCCTTAACCCCGACATATCGGGGCAGGAAAAGGCCGAGAAAAAATATGTTTTTTATTCAAATAGTGAGTACGAGCTTCAGTATAGCAGACCCTCAGCCCTTGTCAATTCTAACAATACGTGCTAAATTGCTCTAGTAACAATATTATCATCTATTTACACCGAATTCGTAATTCGTATATAAGTACAGATTCGTAATTCGTAAAGATTCACATGAAGAAGAATATCCACCCGAAATTCTACGAAGAGGCCACGATCACCTGCTCATGCGGAGCCGTCCTGACCACCGGAGCCACCCAGAAAGAGATGCATGTCGAAATCTGCTCGCAGTGCCATCCTTTCTATACCGGAAAGAAAAAGACCCTGGACACGACAGGACGCGTGGACCGCTTCAAGAAGCTCGCGGAGAAATCCGAAGCCAAAAAAGAGGCTACCAAGAAAGCGAAGGCCGCCAAAAAGCCTGCCGCCAAAAAGGAAGAAAAAAAGAAATAACTTATCCCGATTTCAAAAAACCCGGCCAAGATGGTCGGGTTTTTATCATCCATTGACTTTCCCCTCTTTGAAAGATAAACTGTATTTACGCGTATTTTATGGTTTAATCATGCCATATTCCACCTAAATTCGTCCACATTTACACAGCATATATATGAAGAACAAAGTAGACGCTATCAAAAAAGAATACCAGGAAATATCCGACGAGCTCAATTCCCCTGAGATAGTTTCCGATCCGAAAAAAATGGCCACCTTGGGAAGAAGGCAATCCGAATTATCCGAAACCATCCAAACCATCGAGGAATTGGAAAAGATCGAATCGGACATGAAAGGCAATGCCGAAATCATGAACGCGGAAAACGACGAGGAAATGAAACAGATGGCCATGGAGGAAAGCATCGAACTGGCCAAAAGGAAAGAGGAGCTGGAAAAGGAGCTGGAATTCATGTTGCTTCCGAAAGACCCCAATGACGGCAAAGATGTGATCATGGAAATCCGCGCGGGGGCCGGCGGAGACGAATCCTCGCTTTTTGCGGGTGACCTTTTCAGGATGTATTCGAAATATGCCGAAAAGAACGGCTGGAAAGTTTCCGTTATGGATTCGCATCAGAGCGACCTCGGAGGATTCAAGGAGATAGTTTTCGAAATAAACTCGTCCAGCGATGTTCCGGTATACGGAAGCCTCAAGCATGACGTTCTTCCGCAGATCGAAGAAGTCGAATTCAAAATAAACCCGAACGACCTGCGCATCGACACTTTCTGCTCTTCCGGTCCGGGAGGGCAATCGGTCAACACTACCAAGTCAGCCATCCGCATCACTCATATCCCGACCGGCCTCATCGTTTCCTGCCAGGACGAGAAATCCCAGCACAAGAACAAGGACAAGGCTATGAAGGTTCTGCGCTCCCGTCTCGTCCAAGCGGAAGAGGAAAGGAAAGCCAAGGAACTCGGAGAGGAAAGGAAAAGCCAGATCGGAACCGGAGACCGCAGCGAAAAGATCAGAACTTACAACTTCCCGCAGGACCGCATCACGGACCACCGCATCAAGCAATCCTGGAGCAATATCGAAGGGGTTCTGGACGGAAACCTGGACGATATCCTAAAAGAGCTCCAAGAGGAAAACATCAGAAAACTTCTTTCCCTGGAAAAATAAAACCCGATGACCATCAAGGACTTGCTTCAAAAATACAAATGCAAGCTGGACGCGTTGGACGCCGAGCTTATCATCGCGAATTCCCTTGCAAAATCGAGGGAATTTGTTTTAACTTATCCGGAAAACAATATTACCGATGACCAATTGCCCCTTATCGAAAAAGACATAGCCAGGAGGATCGGGGGTGAACCGCTCGCCTACATCACAGGACGAAGAGAATTTTATGGATTGGATTTCAAGGTGAACGAACACACCCTTGTTCCCCGCCCGGAAACGGAAATGCTCGTGGAGGATGCTTTGGGACTGTTACGTAACGCGCTACGCAACAAAGACGAAGATATCGTGGTCGCCGACATAGGGACCGGATCGGGCAATATCATCGTCTCCATCGCCAAAGCGATGGAAGATTTCAAGTTTGAAATTTCAAATTTGAAATTCATAGGTATCGACATGAGCGGAGACGCGTTGGAAGTGGCCAGACAAAACGCCAAAGCCCATGGACTTGATAAGGAAATAAAATTTCTCCACGGAAACCTCCTTTCTCCCATTTTAAAACCAGACATCCATAACCTAGGACCCGGCCGCCTGATCATTCTGGCCAACCTTCCCTACCTCTCGGAAGACATATATGAAAGCGCACCGAAGGACGTGATAAATTTCGAACCGAAGACGGCGCTCTACAGCCCGGAAGCGGGATTGAAACATTACAGGGAGCTATTCGAACAAATAAAGAACTCCTCTGTCATCCGAAACTTATCATCAGTCACCATATTGATCGAATACAGTCCCGAACAAAAAGAACTTCTCGAAAAAATCATCCCTGACTTTTTTCCTAATGCGAAATCGGAATTCAAGCAAGATCTGGCGGAAAAATGGAGGACAGTGAAAATAAATCTAATCTAAAAGCGTTAAAACTAAGATTTCAATTTCTTTCCGAACATTGCGAAGCGCAGCGAAGTGTAAATTTCAGCGAGAAAGCGTCGCGGTCCGGCCAGCGCGAGCACGTTCGGCGCTTCTTTTGTAACTTTTCTTGGCGCCAAGAAAAGTTAGCTCGGGACATTTTACATCAAATCTCCCTGAAAATGATACTGACACGCGTATAACGCAAAAAACCACCATTTGGTGGTTTTTTGCTTGTGCGCACTAATAAGCGTTTAAGCTTAGTGAAATTCAAAAGATACTATTTTTTTCTCTTTGCGACTTTCTTTTTTGCAACTTTCTTAGTAGCTTTCTTGGCTACTTTTTTCTTTGCAACTTTCTTTTTTGCAACTTTCTTAGTAGCTTTCTTGGCTACTTTTTTCTTTGCGACTTTCTTTTTTGCTGCCATTTTCATTCACCTCCTTTTCTGATACTGTCAGAAGATTCTTAGCATACGAAGCTGTTAGCCCCGCATCTTTTTTTCAGATAATCACCCTTTCCCAATTCGGTTTTCGGAAATATCACAGACAGGGAGCTCATTCGGCGGAATTGGTTTTTTGTTTTTGTTTTATCTTTGAAAAAGATGCAGGACCGACTTTCGCACACCGGCTTCAACAGTCTTTTATTTTTTTCCCGAAGATATTTTCCATATCCCAGGATAAAAAATTTTATTATTAATTTTTAATTTTTGTTTTTTTATTTTCGCAGAACTTAGTACAAATGTTTCAAAAAAATATTTTAATATTTTTTCTCTTCATGATTTAATTATAGATTGTTTTTTTAAAAAAGCAATGCAAAAAAGTTATCCACAGCATGGAAAATATCGGATGCGGAAACTGAATTTTAAAATGTCGCCACAAAATAAAAATTTCTCAGGACACTGGCGCGATTTATCCCGATAAACACAGGGAATAATCACCGCACTGAAAATTCTCCAAGCACCAAGGATTCCATGGGCGTCGCTTGCCGCACTGGAAATAATTTTTAAACGAGCGGAACTTCATTTTTCGGATCAGACATTTAGGGAAAACATTTTCCGCACCCATGGATCTGACAGGATTGACCACTGGGGATTTGCGAAAATTTTTATCAAAAAAAATTGAATTTTTTGATGGAAAATTCCCGTCCTCCGAAAAGCGGCTCTGATTTTTTGAAAATTTCATTTCCGCGAGATCCCTCCGAAATAGTTTTTTTTAAAAAATGACAGGGCGTGCGCGGAAGCGGACGATTGAAAATCTAAGATCATTTTTTTATCCCTTTACTACGCCAAATATTGCACTTTTTGTCTAGTTGACGCGCAATTTTGCCTACTATACAATTAAGAAAAGACGGGTCGATGAAGCCCTTCAGGGGGCAGAGTAAGGCTTCAACGAAAGCAAATAATCGCGTTTTAACGATTAAGCTAGAAAGGTAGGTGAAAATTATGGAAGAAATGACACCAGAATCACAAGAAACGGGTATGGATAAGGCCAAAAGATGGTTTCAGGATAATCTCCGCATAATTGTTAGCGTCGTTATCGTGATAGTTATAGCCGGAGGAATATATTCATACTCAAAGAGAACCGAGACTCCGCTAGCGACCGAAGAAGAGGCTTCCCAGGAGCAGCTTGCTGCCGACGGACAAGCGACTATCGAAGTTGAAGGAGAGCAGGGAGAACAGCAGGTTGCCGGAACCCAAACCCAAAAGACCGAAGAGGCGGTGGCTCCTGTCAGCAAGGAAACCGAGGGTTCATTCGTGGAATCAGCTGGAAACGGAGACGGGGTAACCCATCTCGCACGTAGAGCTCTTGCAAACTATCTCGAAAAGAATCCTAATTCCGAATTGACCAAAGAGCACAAGATTTACATCGAGGATTACCTAAGGAAGAACGTCGGTTTCGAGGGTAGGGTATACCCTGGAACTACCGTAGAGTTTTCCAAGGACTTGATCCAGAACGCGATAGAACAGTCCAAAAATCTGAATGAAGCGCAGCTCAAAAATCTGCAGAAATACTCAGCGCTGGTTACTTCCCTTACATAGGGATTTGCGAAGCGAAAGCATCGTTCTTTAGAATGAAATGAATAAATTCATTGTCAACACTCGTTTGGCAATCAATTTTTTTTAATAGCATAAAACCCCGCAACTGCGGGGTTTTATGTGTTTTAAAAGCGTTTTAGCGAGAATCGATCCTGTCCCCCACCGCGATTCCGATTCCATCAGCCAAACCGGCATTCAGCTCCAACACCTGATCTGAAACGACGTCCGGATCGAAAGTTTCACCGCTGTCAAAAGGGATCTTTTTCTCGATCCAGACCGCTTTTCCGTCCGCGACCCATATGATATCCAGATCGAACCGCATACCCTTCATCCAAAACGCGTGCCTGGCTTTTTCCGGAAAAGTAAACAGCATGCCGCAATATTCGCACATGCCTTCTCTGCCACCAAGCCCCAGTAAAGATTTTTCATGCGTGTCCGCAATCTCGACCTCGAATTCCCGCCCGGAAAGCACGACTGTTTGCCGATGCTGATCGCCAAAATCAAAAATTTTCGGATCCTTCCAAGTAGCCAGGACTATTCCCGCCAAAACAAGCAGACCGGCTGTTATTTTTACGATTTTTCCTTTCATGTGCTTTTGGATTTAACGGAATAAACCTTTCTGTTTATAACGTAAAGCAGGGACGCCATGACCGCCGCCGCCAGCAAGATGGTCACGAATTTTCCTATCGCCCTCGTGTTGAGCGCAATCAAGGAGATAACGAACGTGACGGCGTAAAAAAAGAGGCATATTTTTTTCTGCGACCAACCAAGTTCCAACAGTTTGTGATGGAGATGGTTCCTATCCGCTTCGAAGATGGATTTGCCGTTTTTTATCCTCTCAAGGATCACCCAGAAAGCGTCGATTATGGGTATAGCCATAATCAAAAGCATGGTCGCTATTTTAGCTCCGGCGAATATGGCCAAAACGGCCAAGATAAACCCCATAAACATGGACCCGCTCGTTCCAGCCATTATCCTTGAAGGATTGAAATTGAACACCAGAAAAGCCAGGACGGCTCCGAAAAGAGCGGCCGTGATGATTCCTACCGGGGGCTGATTAACCTCCGGCTTAAGGGCGAGAATGAATATGGTCGTCGCCCCTATCAAGGTTATCCCCCCGCTCAACCCGTCTATCCCATCTATCCAATTCATGGAATTCATGAAGATCATTATCCAGATCGCCACCAGCAGCAGATTCGGCAAAAAAAGCCTTTCGGGTTCCAAATCGAAAACTCCCCCGAACGGGTTCGTCACGTATTCTATCCTGACGCCCATAATGAAAACCAGGACCGCTATGGAAAATTGGAAAAACAACTGATATTTCCAGTTAAGTTCCCTGATATCGTCCCAAACGCCGACGATCAATATCAAAACGGAAGCGGCTATTATCCCCCATAAAGACTGCGGGATAAAAAGACTTTCGTCCAACAACAAAGATGCCACGAAGGCGATTATGACGGCCACTCCGCCCAAACGCAATTTTCCAGCTTTATGCACATGCCTTCCGGAACGCCTGTCGTCCGGGAAAAATCTTCTCACCAAAAGAAGGCTCGCCGACAGCATGGTGGCTATCAGGAATGAAAAAACGAAAGGAAAAAAATAAAGGGAATAACCCATAGAGCTTTATGAAAACAAGAAAGATGGAGCTTCCCCAATGAAGCTTATTTCCTGATCTTATCGGTAACCCAGAATTCTCCGAAATATTTCTTGAACAATATCCTGGTTTGTGAATCTATGGCCGGAAGGGCGCCGAGCGTCGGAGCTATGATCGGAACCAAGAACCATTGCAAGAACATATAAATATACCTCTTCCTGGAATACTTCGCGGGCCGCGGAGGAAGTAGCAGGAAACTCAAAAACATCGAAACGATCAACCCCCCCATAGCCAACGTCATCAGATACCTGGTGACGAAGGGCAGATTGTGCGCTATCACGCTCTCATTGAAATCGGCACCGCCGAAAATGAGCGGCAGCCATCCCAGAACGGCCAAAATGAAAGACGAGGTGGCCCAGGAATGATGCCCTTCCAGCATCTCGGAAGCGATTCCCAATTTCTTAGAAAGCTTTATCTTCTTATCAGGCCAGATCGCGCGCATGATCATCGGGAAATTCTCGATTCCATAAGCCCAGCGCCTTTTCTGCTTATATTGGTTCTTGATCGTCTGCCAATAGGTGTGCGCCAACACGGCATCCAGGGAAATAGGCAGATAAATAGGTTTGACCATATAGTCCCCATGGTAATAGGAATAACACTTCCAATAGATTATGGAATCCTCGCTGATCACGTTCACCGGCCAGAAACCGACTTTAACCAAAGTGTCGAAAGGTTCGCTGTGCGAGGAGAAAGTGACCATCTCTATCCTGGTGCTCTGGTACATATGCCAAAAAGAAGAGCTCGTCACGATGACGCGCACGAACGCATTGGTGTCCCAAAGGTTGTTGTGGTACATCGGAAGCGGCTGGTATGAGCGTTGGAGCCTCTTCGGATCGGTTATATATTCATAGGTGAGCGCGGCGAAATATTGCGGATGGCACACGCTGTCGCAATCGAAATTGGAAAAAATGACTTTTTTGTAATCGATCTCCCTTTCATCCAGATATGCCTGCAATTTTTTGGCAGCATAAGTGGCGTTCGAAGCCTTGCATTTCAACTCCCCTGCGGCGACTTCATGGGTAGTCACCAAAAAATCACGGAAAACTCCATTGAACTTACTCTTGAGATGATTGACCTTTTCCATCCTCCGCTTCTCATCCTCCCTCTCTTCGGTCGCCAACAGGATGATGATCTGCTGGTTGGGAAAATTGCTGTCGGCGATGGCCGCTATCGCGGGTTCGATGACCTCCGCCGGCTCATTGGCGGTAGGAAGCATCACCACGTGCAATATCTTGCGCCAATCCAATATCTCGTCCTTGTTTTCCCCGATTTCCCGGACCTTCTGCAAGAATGTCTCCTGCTTCCTGATTTCTTTTTTCACTTTCCTTTTCTGGAAAAAACTCAAACTCTCCCCCAACTGTCCTTTGAGTTTGGCTATTCTCTCCGAAATCTCCTCGGCGTATTTGGCCGGATCCACGATATTCTGGCATCTCTCCCACCAATCGATAGTCTTGCCTTCTTGGAATTTCCTATACGCTACGACGGAATAAGTAGTGATAAAAATGGTCCTATATATCCAATATATGTCGAAAGCTATGATGAACACGGCTATCCAAACGGGGACTATGAACGAAAGGGCGAACATTCCGATGATGGTCAACCACGTCAATGTGCCGGGGATGACCTCGAGTCTCCGCTGCAACCTCCATTGTTTAGGATCCTTGGTTTTGGGGTCTGGAAAATTGAACATTTCAGTAATTTATTCTTATTATCGCGCCAATGGCTATCGCAGCGCTTATCTGCACAATCAGCGAAGCCAACAGCAACAGGTAGGATATGACCCTCTCCTCGTTTTTATAGAAAAAATGGGCCAATAGCACGTTCACAGCCATCACGGAAAGGGCTATCAGGGGTAGGAAATACGCTTGCCACCAATCCCCGATGATATCCACTCCGAAGTATACATTATAGTGCAATATGATAGGAAAATCAACCGACCTGATGAAAAATATAAGGACGCCCCAGCAAGCCCCGTTCAAAAGCAAAGACACTATCATGACCCATTGGATGATAGCGTTTTTGAAAAATTCCTGCGCCATGAAAGATTTCATCTTCATTTTCAGCTCAATAAACTGTCCGGATTATGCCCTTGGCCCGAAACCGCGAATCACATGCTTTCCTGCGGCCTTTCCAGCGCGAGCGGCTCGATCACCTTTTCAGTCTCCGTTATCCTTGCGACGTCCTTGTCTATTTTTTCAAATTCCTTATGGGCGTTATTGTAATGGTTCACGGTGGTTCCCAAACTGTTCCCTATTTTCTTGAAGTACTCGTCGTATTTGGAGATGTGCTGCTGGAGCTTGCCCACGTTAGTCCTGATCTCCTTGGCGCTTTCCTCTATCTGGAAGGCCCGCAGGCCCTGGAGGACCGTTTGCAGATAAGCCAAGAAGGAGGTCGGGGACACTATGATAACCTTCTTTTCCTGAAAAGCATACTCGATCAGATCCCGCGTATTCACCTGTCCCATACCCACCTTGTTCACCAACAAGTCATAATAAATCGCTTCCGAAGGTATGAACATGAAAGCGAAATCCATCGTTCCCATTTCGGGGCGGATATATTTCGAAGTCTCGTCTATGCGGTTCTTCAAGTCCTGCTTGAACAACTTCTCGAATCTCTCCCGCTCCCCACTATCCGTGGAATTCAGGATCCTTTCATAATTTTCCAAAGAAAACTTCGAATCTATGGGCACTATCTTGTCTTTGACGAAAACGACCGCGTCCACGATCAGATCCTGTTCGGTTTTTTCGCTTTTGCCCAATTTATATTGCATCTGGTATGATTTCGGACCGAGCACATTCTTGAGAGTCTCTTCCAAAAAATACTCGCCCAAAACGCCCCTTTGCTTCGGATTCTTCAGTATATCCTGGAGGTTCTGAAGTTGGGCGGAAAAATTGACCACCTGCCTATTGGTCTCATCGAGCTTGGTAAGTTTTTCAGTGACGTTGCTGATGAGCTTGGCGGACTGTTCCGTGATTCCCTGTACCGTACGGATGGTTTGGGACATCTGATCCTGTCCGGCACGGTGGGTTTGGGAAAGTTTCGAGTCTATTTCCTTGCGAAGCTCCCGGTTTTCTTCGACGATATGCCTCAGTGACTCCTGCATCGCCACTATCCTATCGCGCTCTTCACGGTTATCCGCGCTCTGCTCCATTTTCCTTTTCATTTCGAAAACGACCCAAGCGAAACCGAGAATGACAAGGACCAGCACCGATAGGATTATGTTCAAAAGCATAGTGCGCGAGAAAGATTAATATTTTTTTATGCCTGCCACGAACCTCTTGAGTCCGGGGATCTTGTTCACGATTTCGTCATATGGCCCTTCCAAGAAATCCATCAGGAACCTGTCCAGCATATCCAACCTATATTTGAATTCTTCACTGTTCATAAGGACGAAACTGACTTCCTTCCCCACTTCCGCCTCAAGATTATTCATGACGTTCTTGAGCTTGCCCCGGCTGGTGTTGTTGATCACCAATATCATATCAACCTTGCTTTTCGGATGGTTGAGGAATATCCCGCTTATAAGAGCCAGCTTTACGTCACCGATCCCCTTTATCTTACCGAGGCTCTTGCATTGCGGATAGATATTGGATTTGGCTATCAATCCTTTAAGCTCCGGATAGAAATGGAAATTCCTGTTCAATATGTAATGTTTCTGGTTTTTCTTGCTCTTCTCTATGACGAACTTTATCTTTTTCAAAGAATTGAGCTCCTTTCTGACCTGCGCGTTAGTAAGCATGTTTTTCTGGGCGATTTCCATCACGGAATACTCCCCTTCGGGATTCAGCAGGAAAAATCTCAGCAATCTCGTTTTCGCTCTGGAACCGAATAACGTCTCTAGAATTTCAGACATAGCATTTTCTTTAAAAAATATTAGAATTTCGCCCTTTTCGGACATGTCTAATTGCCATTATAGCTTCCGAGGGCCAAAAAGTAAACATCCCATCACTTCCTTGGACTTGAAGGAGTGTTGATGTATAATCAAGAAAGAAAACAGGGGGACGTTTCCGGAAGGTTATGTGTTATAATATTCAGAGATATGCCCCTGGAAAACAATGACAAAATAAAAAATACAGACATGGAAAAGAGCATTTTCCCTATTTTGGTAGTCAATAACTCAAACCTGAAGCCTTATATAGAGCTCTTCAGCTATCAGCCGGAAAATATCAGCCAGCAGCCCTTGGGCAGTTTGGTGGGATTTTTCGAAATAAGGGATTACAGCGAGGATTCCGCCTACGTGGTCAATTTCCTCAACTCCGTAGTTAAAAAGGAGTATTATCTGAATCCCAAGCGCTCGGTTCAGGACAGCTTCGACGCCGCCCTGCATAAGGTAAATTTGGCCCTTTCCGAACTGGCCAAGCATGGCAACATAAACTGGCTCGGAAAAATAGACTCCGCTATCTGCGTTATCGAAAAAAACAGCATCCATTTCAGCGTCACGGGAAAGGCCAAGATACTCCTCAATAGGAACACGGTCCTCACGGACGTGACAGAAGACCTGGCGCCGGACTCGCCGGATCCGCATCCGCTGAAAACTTTCACGAACGTCTCCAGCGGCCGCCTGGAAAAAGGAGACAAGCTCATAATCACTTCCGAAGACCTTTTCCATATCCTTTCCCTTTCCGACCTTAAAAAGAACGTCGCCAGGTTCGACAAGGACAAATTCATACAATTCATAAAAACGGCGCTTACCAACGAACTGGACATGGCCGGAACATTGATCGTCGACATAGACGAACCGGAGAAAAAAACCGTCCGCAAGGAACCGATAAAACAAAAAGAGGAAACCGCCACTATCAGCGTTTTTAGTGAGACTGCCTTCTCAAAAAAGAAAAAATGGACAGCCCCGCTCGTTGAAGCAAAACCGGAGACCGAGGACCCGGAACAGGAAAAGGAATACGTCGACAAGAAGACCGGCCACATATACATCCAGGGGGACAACGAAGAAAAAGAGGATTCCGGGGCGTTGCAGGAGCAGGCGCAAATGGTCAAAGAGGTCATGTATAACTCGATGTTCGCGACCAAAGACTTCTTCAAAAAACAGGCATTTTCCGCCTGGAAAAAAACCAAGAAGACCCTTTCTTCCGCGGCATCCTACAACTACGCCGGTAAATTCTCCTCGTTGAAGGACGGACTTGGCAAAAAATACCGGGGTCGCAAGAAGCCGGATGCCCCCGAAATGATACCGGAAGAATCGTTGGAAAACATAATCGAGCAATATGAAAAGGAATTCCAACCTTCGCCGCGCAAAAACGTCTCCAAAATATCCAAACTTGGAATACCGGTCAAAAAGAGCGTTTCCGAGGGTATCGCCAATTTGAAACCGCTAGTTGGGAAAATTCCCGAACTATTGCCGAACGGACACACCTTGGAGAAACTGAGGACCGTGCTTCCGGACGCAAGCAAGGCGAATCGTCTCTTTGCCGGATTTACGCCCAAACAGAAAATCTCAACCGTATCAATAATACTCGCCCTGATAATATTGCCCCTGTTTTTCTCAAAAATAGACTTTAAAAAGAAGGAGGCCGCCTCCATAGACACCATTCCAACCACGGAATCACCGGACCAAAACGAAGAAAAATATTTGAATGAGAGAAATATCGCCTTCGTTGAGCAGGTGGAAAAAATAAGTTCGCTGAGCGGAGTCATCGGTTCGTTCCCTTTGGAAAGCGACCTTTATGCGGTGACGGACAGAACCGTAACCCTGATCAAGGAAAACGAAACCAAGGAATTCACCTGGCTTGAGGAGTACGGATCGGGCAGGATCACCGCCTACATGAAAGACTTGAATCTCATTTTCATCCTGACTGACCGGGAAAAAGTGGTTTCATTCAGTCCCGTCTCTTTGGATTTCAAGGATAATTCCATCGTGATTCCCCAGGGCGCCCAGATAAGCCAAGCCTCTACCTATCTGACTTACCTCTACCTTCTGGATAAAAAGAACAATCAGATATACCGATATCCGCGCGCCGAAGGCGGCTTCGGGGAGAAAACTGACTGGGTGAAAAAACCTTTGGACGCGTCATCCGTGAGCGACATGGCCATCGATGACAACGTATTTCTAGCTGACAAGACCGGACTCAGGAAACTTTTCAGAGGGGAGATCGTGGATTTCACCATGGAAAACTCCACCACTCCGGTCAACTTCAACAAGGTCCATACGGACATAACCGCCGAAGGGATCTACGTCATGGATATCGGAAATTCCAGGATAATAAAATTCGACAAAGAAGGGAAGCTTCTTAAGCAATACCATAACGAATCCGTAAGCGATGCTACGGGTTTCTCCATCAACGAAACCGACAAAAAAGCTTACATAATCACTTCCGATGAGATAAACGCTATGAATATCCAATAGCGACAATCCGTCGCCGCGCGCCGACATCGGAACACGCAAAAAACCACCCGACAAAGGGTGGTTTTTATTTCTCAAGCAAAGATGGGGGCGGCCCGGAAAATCTTCGGCGTCAGCCGCAACAACCCATTCCTATCCTCCTTATTCGGCGAACTTCGTCCTTTCCATGATTTCCCTGTTCACGATGCGGGAATCCCTTCCGTATTTCAACCTGGAAAGCTCCTTAAGGTAATTCGCCACTTTCTGGTCCCCGGCCGTCGGAGGATAGGTTTTCATACTGAAAGGTTTCGAAAGCTCGTTGTTCACCAGCATGCGCGTAAAGCAGTTGTAGTTGTCCACGTTAACAAGATCATTGGCTTTGAATATGGGCTCGAACTGTTTTTCCAGAAATTCCCCGTCTTCCGGACCTACGCGGAAGGCGCACATGGAACCGACGTTGCCGAACACCGCCTTGGATATGGGCTCGCTGAGTTGCCCGATAAATTGGTGCGCGATAACCAAGCACAAGCGATATTTCCTGGCCTCGGAAAGGATCTGGGAAATGGAATCCGTGGTGACGTTTTGAAACTCATCCAAATACAGATAAAAATCCCTGCGCTCTTCCTCCGGCATATCCACCCTCCCCAGTGCGTTCATCAAAATCTTTCCGACGATCACCATACCGAGCAAATGCGCGTTGATCTCGCCGATTTTTCCCTTGGAGAGCTTCACCAGCAAAATCTTGCCATTATCCATGATTTCGCGGAAATTGAGCGTGCTTTTCTGCTGGGCGATGATCGGACGCATCATGTCGTTGGAGATGAAGGTCGTGAGCTTCGACGTGATATACGGGACCATGTTGGCAAGCGCAGCTTCCCCTCCGGCTTTCTCAGCCTCCTTGATCCAGAAATCGCGGACTACCGGATTGGTGCATTTGGAAAGCTTCATCCTTCTGAAATCCTCGTCAGCCAACACTTTGGAAATCTCCATCAAAGTTGAACCGGAGTCCGGGTCTTCCATGATAAGAAGCATGGCGTTCCTGACGTATTGCTCGAACATAGGCCCTCCCGTCGCCTTGAGGTCGTATAACTGGTCGAAGATGCCTATCATTTCGTTTATCACAAAAGTCTTTTGCTGGGGATTGGCCGGATCATATTCAAGCATATTGAGACCGAAAGGTCTCTCCATGTCGGACGGATCGAATACTATCACGTCCTCCGCCCGCTCCTTCGGAATAGCGGTCAAAATATCCTCGATCGCATCCCCGTGCGGGTCGATGAAGCAGAATCCCTTGCCGTTTTTCGCATCCTGCTTGGCCAATTCCTGGAGGAAATTCGATTTTCCGGCTCCGGTCTGACCTATAGTGTATAAATGTCGGCGCCTGTCGGTGTCCGTCATCCTGATATCCGTTTTCACGCCGCGATAATCATTATACCCCAAAAGCAGTCCCTCCTTGGGGATGTTGAGCGGCGGCGGGGCCGCCCCGGCTTTCAGCCATTTGATTTTCGGGGTCGCGGTCGTGGAAATCGGGAAATGGAAAATGCTGGCTATCTCCTCCGTACTGAGGATCATGGAATTGTCCGGATTGAAATTCCTGAATATATAATCGAAAGCGACCTGCTTATTCTTGGTCCTGGTTTTAATGACGAAATGATTGGATTCCGCGCTTTCGAATTGCGAAAAAGAATTTTCCAAATGGGAAAGTATGTCATCCGCCCTTTGTTGGGTTTTGGCTGAAGCCAAGATGCGGATATTGACCCGGAAACCGACTTTGCCTGATTTCCTCTCAATATCTTTGACGAGTTCCTGCTCCTCAGGCGTCAATTGCACCGAATCCCCGCTCCCATAAGATTGGTCGCTCTGCTTATTTTGCAATATCCTGATAGTTTCCTTGCCGGCATCAAGAATAAAAGAATCTCCGCTGGCATCCTTAAGCCTTTTCCCTTGCTGCATTTTGTGCGCTATATCCCTCCCGCGTCTTCTCCAACTGGTTCCGGCCGGACGCAAAACCAATTGGATCACTCCTCCCTCCTCGAAATCATGCAACTTACTTAAAGCATTGGAAATCTCGTTCAAAGGATCGACATTCATATCCTCATACGTCATGACCGGCAAAGCATAGCTGTTTTTGAGCCCCAAGACCGCGGCCGCCGTATAACTTCCCGGAGAAAAAATCGTATAATCGGTAACCTTCTCGATTGAAGCCTCCGGAAAATAACTATGCACCTGTTTCTCGATGCTTTCCCTGAACTTTTTAGGTATGGCCATGTAGAATAAGATCTCCTCGCTGTTGGCCGGCTGGGCCAACTCCAAAGTCACGTGGGGCTGACCATAAACAAGCTTGCCAAAAAAGGAGCTCTTTTCCTTGAGGTTGGCCAGCGTCATTAAGAGTTGTTCCATGGCTCCTATTTCCTCCTTCCAGCCTTCCGGGTTGTCCTGCTCCTGTCCGCTTTTGAAAGACTTGGCGATCTTTATTATCTCAAGATCCATATTCACCGATCTGTTTATCTGTGCGCGGAAATTGAAAAAACTGCGGAGAACCAAAAGGGCTCCGGCCACCAGGGTAAGTGCGGCCAAAACCGCGACCAACGGGATCAGGATTATATTGAGGTCTATTTCGAACATTTTTTATTTTCACTCCTGATGACTCCTTGTGACGGACAGTTGCCACAAGGACGCAAAAAGGTTGTTTTTTATATCTGTTTTTATTTTATCGGAAAACCGACCTACATGTTTTTCAATAGCCCCTTTTCGACAAGGGCATCATGCAATCCCTCGGCCATAAGTTTGTCATGAAAGGTATCGAGCACGTAATTGTCATCTATGTGTTTTGCGACCTTCACCGCATGCACGACCCCCTTGGTCATGGCGATATCGACAAGATGCTGGATCTGGGAATCGGCATCGGTTTTTTCAGATACTTTTTGGGCATCGTCCGAAACGACGGAAGCGTCGATATCGGATCCGGTACCGTTATCTTGCAACTTGGACATGATCTGGGAATACGCATTGTCCTTTTCGGCTACCGCCTTTTCCTGGGAAACTTCCTTCTCGACTTTGAAAACCTCTTCTTCCGCACCGAATTCTCCGACCCCCACCTCTCCACCTTTCAATTTTTCCCGAAGATCGAGATCTTTCTCATCGATCGGCTCCAGATTTGACTTTATGGGTTCCATAATTATTTCAACTTACTTGTTTATATGTTCCATTATATCCGAAGTTATCGCTTCCTGCTACCGCTTTTGAGCTTCAAAATCAAATTGGCGACTTTGCCGCTCCAGAGCCTCAAGCTTTCCTGGGGTTGCGGCTTCACGGTATCCGGATCCAAAACGTCCGCATACCTGCCGACAAGGGCGTCCAGCCCGACTTTCATGCCGAATTTATCGCAAGCCACCCCATAAGTCGAGTCTTTTATCTCCCTCCATTTTTGCCATACGGTTCCGACCCTGATGTTCGACAGCCCGGCCAAATCGGATTGCAATTCCCTGACCGTTCCTCCGAAATCGTCCTCTCCATAGGAAAGGATTTCTATCCTGACGGCATCGGGAAGATCCTTCCACTGTTCATTGCTCATTTCTTCTCCCTTATATCTTTCCAGATATATCCTTTTTCCCTCGCCCGGATTCAGGGGGAATATATGCAACGACTCAAGATCTATCAAAATCCTATCTCCCGATATCATGCCCTGGGAAAAATCCTCGCTCGGATTGTCGTGGGTGAAATTATCCAGCATCTTCCTGGCCACGTCGATCGTTTTCCAATTTTTGAGTTCCGGATGCAGCTTGTCCAAGACATGTCTTCTGACGGTAATGAATTTCTCAACGTCTTCCAATGGTCCCTCTTTTATTTCGACAGTCTTGAAGGACTCGCTCTCATTGCCTTTCATGTCAGCCTCATTCTCCATTCCGGCCGGCTCCATAACAATGACCTCCCGGAACTCCGGCTCTTCTGCACCGTTTCTTTTTTCCACGGCGATATCGGCGAAAAGATATCCCGTGAATTTGTCCGCCAATTCATCGGCGTCAACCGCATATCCGGAAAAACCTTCTTGCAATTGGCCGGTTATCTCGCTGACTTCTTTTTCCAGGAAAATATCCATACCGCTTTCAAGCGAACCGTCCGCGGCTTCAAGACTATTCGCCGCTTTCTTGAAAACGTCCAAGTCGTCCCGGTAATATACCCTGAAACCTTTATCCCTGTCGTCATAATCTTCCATGATCCGCTCGAATACGTCGTTTTTCATGCCCAAACCGCGACCGATAGCCTTGTATTTCTTGAACTTTTCAACGAAGTTTTCCACCAACATCCTTCTCGAATTATCGAGCCTGTCCCTGTCTCTGTTTAACCGCGCGTCGCTTTCCAGCTGCAACTTTTCCGTGACCACAGTTCCAGGACCGGCGTCACCCGCCTGCCGCTCCCCCGGCTCCGAAACCTCGTCCTCCAAATCAATAACCAAAGAATCTTCCGCTTGGGCCAATGAAATTTCCCCTTGCTTGATTTCCTTATGCCACCGCCTGATGTTTTCTTCCAACAAGCCGAGTTCTTTTTTGATATAACCCCCCAAAACCGGATTCGTTTTTTCAATCTCCTCTAGGCCCCTGCCCATGTCGATATGCTTGTCCAGCGCATCCTTAATCAGCAAGTGGAGCTCCTCGATTCTCTTTTCCAGTGCCTCTTCGTTTCTAGTCTCCAACGGCTCCTCTTCTGGCGCGCCCTGGGCCGGGGTGGCGGGCACCGCCTCCGCGGCTCCGCTGCCCACGACAGCTACCGGAGCGAAATCAAAATCCAACGAGCCTAATTCAGCATAAAATTCCGAAATCCTGGCCAAGACCGACTTATCGGAACGTTTACCTTCGGCGCTCACAATAAAAGCCGTATATCCGTTCGCGATATCGCCCAGCATCGACTGTGACTCGTCTTGTTTTTGCGCATCAATCGCGCCGCTTTCGAAAGCAGTTTTCAGTTTGCCGAATTTTTCATCATACAAAGCGTCGAATTTTTCCTTGGCTTCGTTGATCTCGGAGGCTATCTTTTCCGCAAAACCATTCTTCTTGGATTTCAGTTTTTTCCCGAGGATGTCTTCCACTATCCTCTTTTTCGTCAAAATAAGTTCCTTTTTTTCTTTGATATAAAGCTCCAACTTCTCCCTGTCGGCAACCGATAGCAATTTCGTCTGGATGTTTATGCCCCCTGTGGTCTTTAGCAACATCCTAGTCGCCTTCTTTTTTCCGGAAATCACATCTTCCAACTTATCCAGCTGTCCTTTCACTATGGTATCGACATAAGACTTCCGCTCGTTCAAATCCCCCTTTTTTTCATTTTTCCGCCATTCCTCTCCGAGAACCTTCCTTTTGCGGACCCTCGGGACTTTCGGTTTTTCCGGAAAAAACTTGGGTATCTCGACCTTGTTCAGTTTCTCCACATAGGACGCGAGCTCCTTTTTTTGATCCTCATCGAGTCCGTCCATGTTTATTTGGGCCGTATCGATTTTAAATCCCCATTTCCTTTGGTCCACTTCCTCGAAAGACAGGCCCTCAAGGGATTTCCTTATGCTGGTAAGCATGTTCCCCACTTCGTTCCTGGCACGGAGATAACTCCTTTCCTTCGCTTGGATATTTTCCATGTCGGCAGCCGCTGCCGCTCCCAAATTTTTCGCAACACGCTCAACAGTTCCCTGCTGGGGCTCCATCGGGAACGCCACCTTGCTTACAGGCTTCCCTGTCGGCCCGTTTTCCAAAGACGGATTATCCGGTCCTTTCGGCAGAGACTTACTGAGCTCCAAAAGCCTATGCAAATTAGCGCCCTTGATGACAGGAGCGTTTGAAAAAACTCTTTCTTCGGGTTTCTTCGATTCTTCATCTTCGATTCTGACTGGAATTTTTCTCGGTCCTTCCTCCATGCGTTTTTTTGTTTTACACGAAATGACGTTTGTCAAAATTATACCATAAAAAATCCGAAGGCGCTAAGAATCCGCGCGCGCGCGACGCTTCTTTTAAAAACGCCTATCGGATGATATAATGAAAACGGAAATCGGACCGTCATCCGCCCTTTGTCGGTTGAACGGAGCCTTTTCTGAAATCAAAAATAACTAAAAAAAATGAAACAAAAACAAAAATGCTTTCTTAACGTGCTCATGCTGCTCGCCATCATCGCAGCGGCGTTTTTCCTGAGGTTCGCAGACATCGAAAACATCCCTTCGGGAATTTATCCCGATGAAGCCGTCAACGGAATGGATGCCCTGCGCGCCATAGAAACCGGAAATTACCAACTTTTCTATCCCGACAACAACGGACGCGAAGGTTTGTTCATAAACATCCAAGCTTTTTTCATCAAACTCATGGGTCCGAGCGTACTTTCGCTCAAACTGGCGTCCATCCTCATCGGAACGCTCACGGTCTTCGGCGTCTTCCTTCTATCAAAGGAGATTTTCCGCAGCGCCAGGGCGGGACTAATCAGCGCGTACCTGACAGCCTTTTCTTTTTGGGCGATTAATTTCTCCAGGATAGGCTTCCGCGCGATCATGGTGCCGCTTATCCTTTCATTCTCCTTCTATTTCCTTCTCAAGGGATTTCGCAGCAAAAAATATTCCCCTTTCATTTTTTCCGGACTCATTTTCGGTCTGGGCTTCCACACCTATATCGCTTTCCGCATCGCCCCGGCCATAGTCGGAGCACTTTTTGTTTTCATGCTGATCACCCAGAAACATTTCATCAGGAATTTCTGGAAACAGATAATCGTCTTCGGGGCCGCCACCCTGATAACGCTTTCCCCGATGATCTACGAATTCTATACGCATCCGGAATATCTGGAATCCAGATCCGCCTCCATCTCGGTGTTCGCTCCTGAAATGAACCAGGGCAAGCTCGTCCCGACCATAGCGAGGAGCTTCGTCCTCAGTCTGGTCAAATACAATTTCTGGGGCGACCAGAACTGGCGGCACAACTATCCTCCCTATCCGATACTTGATCCCATCGTGGGCATAACTTTCCTGGCAGGATTTTTATATGTGATCGCCAAGGCCTTCCACCTGCTTTGGCTCAGATTTAGACATGATGTCCACGATGAAAAGCTTTATCTTTATTTTTTCCTCCTGGCTTGGTTTTTCGCCATGCTGGCCCCGGAATTTTTGACCGCGGAAGGACTACCGCACGCCCTGCGCGCGATCGGAACATTGCCGGTGGTCATGATTTTCGCGACCATCCCTTTCCTCTGGATAATGGGCAAAATCCCCAAACACGGCTATTCCCTAAGGGTCGTGATATTGTCGGTCCTGGCCGGCGCGTTCATTTTCATCGCGACATTCAACACTTTGAAATATTTCGTCTTCTTCAAAAACAACCAGAAACAACACGAGTCTTTCAATGCCAATCTCAAAGATATGGCATACCGCCTGCGAACCTATCCGGCTGGCACCCAAAAATACGTGATTGCGGAAAGTATGGAAAGGATACCGGTGAAATTCCTCAACCCTGACCTGCCGGACACGCATTACGTCTATCCGGGGGAACTGGACTCGCTTCAGCCCCAAGGAGATTTCGTGATCCTGCTGACTGACAGCCATCTCATAGGAAGAGTGAGGTCGCAATTCCCCGACCTGACCGTCACCGAATATAAGAATTTTCCTGATGACAAGATGTGGGAACTCAAACAATAGGATAAATATAAAAAATTAAACATACTCAAAATGAAAATCCAAGACTTCCTGGAGCGGCATTATAAAAAGATCGCTTTCGCGATCCTGTCGCTGTTTTTCGTGGTTTCCGCGCTCAACGCGAACAATGACAGCGCGACGTTCGATGAAGTCGCGCACATTCCCGCCGGCTATTCATACCTGACCCAGCATGACACGCGCCTCAATCCCGAGCATCCCCCGCTCATAAAAGACCTTTCCGCGCTTCCACTCGTCTTTATGGACCTCAACTTCGACACTTCCGAGAAATTCTGGACCGGCGAATTGCCGAACCTCTGGGACGAAGGGCAATGGGCGGCCGGGCGACACCTTCTCTACGGAGCAGGAAACGATCCTGACAAGATAATCTTCTGGTCGCGCCTACCCATAGTCATCCTCTCGGTGCTTCTGGGGCTTTTCCTCTTCAGATGGGGCAAGGAAATCGCCGGTCCCCTAGCCGGACTTTTCGCCCTTACGCTCTATGCCTTCGACCCGAACATCCTGGGGCACAACCATTTCGTCACCACCGACATCGGCATCGCCGCTTTCCTCACTTTCGCCTTTTATTATTTCCTCAAATTCCTCAAAACGCCCTCCTGGAAAAACGTCGCCCTGGGTGGAATCTTCATGGGACTTCTTTTGGTCAGCAAATTCTCCTCGATCGTGGCTCTTCCGGTTTTCGGCGCGATAATGTTCGTCTATGCCCTGGTCAGGAACAATACCGCTTCCGCAGTCACCGCTTGGACGGATAGGGTCATGAGCCTGCTGAAATATTCCTTGAAATCCTTGGCGGCTTTCATTGTCGCCGCCGCTGTCGTATGGGTCGTCTACCAAGCCAATACTTTCGAGATGCCCAAGGAAACCCTGGCCAAGACCATAGAATTCTTCTTCTCGGCCGAAGACGGCAACCCGAAAACAATCTACACCAACAAAACTCTCCACGCCCTGAACGAATCCGACCTCACCCGCCCCTGGAGCGCCTATCTGCTCGGACCGGCCTGGGTCTTCAAACGCGTGTCCGGAGGAAACGGAGCGTACTTTTTGGGCCAAGTCGGCAACGGCTTCACCTGGTATTTCCCGGTGGTCTTTCTTATAAAAGAAACTCTTCCATTCTTATTGCTCGCGATTTTTTCCTTGGGTTACACAGCCAAGCAAACAGCCCAGACACTCTCCTACGCGAAACTTAATTTCGGCAGAACTAGGGAGAAATTGGCCGACTTCTTCAGGAAATCGCTCGTGGGATACACACTGTTCGGTTTCATAATCCTCTACGCCTTCCTTTCCATCAAAGGAGGACTCAACATCGGATTCCGCCATCTTTTCCCCATCCTGCCTTTCGCCTATATCCTGATAACTAAAAAGGTTTTTGAGTTCCTCAGTGAAAGCCATCTCAAGACCAGGCATGTTTTCGCCATCATCATAGGAATTCTGCTCGCCTGGCAGATAGCCACCACCGCCTTCGCCTACCCGTCCTTCACGTCATACTTCAATGAAACCGTCGGCGGACCAAAAAACGGCTACCACTACGTCACCGATTCCAACACCGACTGGGGACAGGACCTCAAAAGACTCAGGAAATACCTGGACGAACATCCGGAAATAGACAAGATCCGGGTGGATTATTTCGGCGGCGGAGACATCTTCCGCACCGTCGGTGAGGATAAAGCGATCCTTTGGTGGGACAGCAAGCGCCCGATAGAAAACGGCTGGTACGCGCTTTCGACGAACTACATGCAAGGCAGCATCTATAGCGAAACCAAAACCGCCGAGGACAGCTACCGCTGGACCCTCGAATACGAACCGGTCGACATGATCGGCGCCTCGATACTCATCTACCACGTGACCGATATCGAATAGGTCTTACGCGACAAAAAAACAGCCCGGCACGACCGAGGCTGTTTTTTTATTTCCCTTTCACCGGTTACGTAATATGCCACGTACATGTCAGTCCTTATCATCCTTACCTTCCTCTCCGTTCGCGGCCTCACCTTCTTTCTCCTCCTCTTTCTTGAACTTGTAATAAATCCTGTTTTCCACCCGAAGATCTATGTATTCCAATTTGGACATATTTTGGGTATCCATTTCCTTTTCCAAAAAAAGCTTGAGGGTTTGGGCCGCTTTTTCCAGAGGCAAGGTCATGCTCACATGGAGACCCCAACCGTCACGACTCTTCAAGACCACTTCCTCGGCTATCTTGGATTTGATACGCATATCGCCCTCAAATTCCAAACCTGTTTTTTCCCTAAAAAGCTCTTTGGCGCCAAGTAGGAAAATGACCTTTTCCGCATCGAAAATCCTGTCGCCCTCGGAAATCCCTGTCTCCTCTTCGCTGATTATTTTCACCAGATTATTCTCCAAAGCTTCCTTCGAGTCCAGCCTGACCCGATTGTAAGCATAACCGTTCTCGTCGACAATAAAACATTCCTCACCGATGGAACACCAAAGGAGCAGCGCTTTCCTTTCGGTAATTTTTATCTCCACCTTGTCAGGGAATGACCTTGAAATTTCCACGCTCCTTATCCTTTTGAACTCCTCCTGCAATTTTTTGGAAACGGCTTTGCGAGGAAACAATAGGAAATTGTTTTTGGGGATCAATTTCAAATATGCCCCGCCATAGACATCCTTGGCGGCCGAAGAAACTTTGGAACGATCGAGATCCTCCAGGCCGGTTATCTCAACGGCACTGACGGCCATAAAAGGCGAGAAAAACATCACGTATACAGCTACGGCCGCGAAAAGAAAGACAAGCATATAATAAAAGACCCTGTAAGCTTTTTCCAGCGCCTTGAAATTCTCCTCCTTTTTCGAAATCGAGCGGAGCTTTTTGTATTCTACCTCTTTTCTTTTTATGTTTTTCTTGAAAGACAGCATTTTTTGTTTATCGGATATTGATAAGCAGGTTTTCCAGGACCAACCTGGCGTTGGCGTTCGTGTTCTTGAGCGCGGATACGGTCTCCTCTATCTTGGAGATGTTCCCATAGGAAGAATCCAAGTCGGCTCCATTTTCCGCAAGCGCCTTTTTCCTGATCATCCAGGACCACATGTTCAAAGTCTTTATGGCACCGTCCACATCCTTGGACATTTTTTCGGCGAATGAAAACTTGCGGTTGAGATCGGCGGACGACATCTGCGCCAATTCTTCGGAAGCATCCCTGTAAAGCGCCAGCTCTTCCTGGTTCGTCGACATCCGAAAAAGGAGACCGGGCCTGCCCATCGCCGCTTCAGCGTATCGGGAGACGAAATCACCACCCAAAAAATCCGCGGCCGTCCCCATGTCCTCCGGTCCGACCAATCCGAAACCGACCTTTTGACATCGCGATCGGATCGTCGGGAGCATCTTGGAATATTCATGGGTGACCAGGATGATCACCGACGTGGAATTCGGCTCTTCCAATAATTTCAAAAAAGCGTTCTGGGAAGCTACGTTCATCCTGTGCGCGTTGTCGACGATCAGGACCTTCATCTTGCCGCTGTAAGGGTAGAGGGACAGGTCCTTCTTGGCATCCCTGATCCTTTCCACTGCGATATCCCTCTCTTTCCTTATTCCCTTCTTCTCTTCTATTTCGGGTTTGAGTAAAATAAGATCCACCGGGAGTTTTTCCACATCCCCGGATTCGAAATCAGGCAACGAACCTCCACTAATGAGACTTTTGGCGAAAGCTTTAGCCAAAAAAAGTTTCCCGACCCCCTCCGGTCCGGAAAAAAGATAGGCTTGGCTCGCGCCCCCCTTTTCAAGCGTCTTTTCTATGAAACTAACGGCTTTTTTATTGCCTATGAAATTCATACTCCGCATGATCTTATAAACTCTTCGAATTCTTTTTTAAACCTTTCCTTTGAAAACCTCTGGGCCGCCTTTCTTATATCCCCCCTGTCATATATCTTTTCCTTTTCCAAAAAGCGCCTGACTCCGTCTGCGAGCACTTCTGGCGTCGGAGCGTCGAAAAATTCCCCGCTGAACCCCTCGGTCACGGTTTCCAAAACTCCTCCTTTGCGCAGGGCCACCACCGGAACGCCGTGTCCCATGGCTTCGACCGGGACTATACCGAAATCGTCCTCCGAAGCGAAGATCAGCGCCCGGGCCTTCGCGTAATATCGCGCCAGATCCTCGTCGCTTTTCCATCCCAAGATCTTCACGTTGCTTTGGGATATTTTACGCAAATACCCTTCCTGTTCCCCCTCGCCTATGACGATGAGCGGCAATCCCAACTTGTTGAAAGCTTCGACGACGATGTCCGTCTTTTTATATCCAGAAAGCCTGGAAACCACGAGGAAATAATCCTTTATTTTTTCCAAGGATCCGTCATCGGCGACCGACTTGAATTCCACCGGCGGATATATCACCGCGCTCTCCCTTCTGTAATACTTTTCAATTTGCTTTTTGGTATGTTCGGAATTAGCGATGAGATGGTCCGGCCTATCCGCCGCCAAACGGTCCCAGATCCGCAGATAACTGAAAATCAGGCGCTTGAAAACAGAGCTTCTGATCTTTTTTTCCCTAAGATATCTTTCGTTGTAATCCCAAACGAAACGCATCGGGGAATGCACATAAGCCACATGTTTCGTATCAAGTTTGGTTATGATCCCTTTGGACCAGGCTCCGGAAGAGGATATGATGAGGTCGAAATCGCGAAGATCCCACGTCTCGGGGATGACCGGCAAAAAAGGCAACAACCATCGATACCTCTTTCTTAAAAAGGCCGGTAATTTCTGCAGATAGGACGGCCTTATATCCCTGTCCTCAAACATTCCCCTCATCTTTTCCTTATCATACAAAAGGGTGTAGACGGGAGCCTCGGGAAAAATTTCCGAAATTCCTTCCAGCACCTTTTCCGCTCCTCCGCGTTGCACCAAGAAATCATGCACCAAGGCCACGCGCAGATCTTCAAAGTTCCGTTTTTCCGAATTGTTTTTTTTCTCCATATTATTTTTACGCCTTAGGATTTCGAAAATCTAACCGCGCAACACCCCTGCGATCTCTTTGGCGCAATCGGCCCAGCTGAACCTTTTAACGTTCTCGAAACCTCTTCTGACAATATCCTCTTTGGCGTTTCTGTTGCTTATCAAAACATACATATTCTCGGCTATGGATCGATGGTCTTTCGGATCGGCATAAAGCGCCGCGTCCCCCGCCACTTCCGGGACTGACGAGACCTTGGAAGTCACCACCGGGACGAAAGCGTTCTGTGCTTCCAAGATAGGAAGTCCGAATCCTTCATAGAAAGTCGGGAAAACGAAAACGTCCGCGCACCGGAGGATCTCCCATTTCTCCTCATCGCTCACATATCCCATTTCCACGATATCATTTTTGAATTTGGAAATTCCGATCCTCTCTTTTATCTCCCCATATCCGTAACCGGGCTTTCCTGCAAGGACCAGCTTGTGAGCCACTCCGTATTTCTCCTTGACGATATCGAACGCCTCCACGATCCCCTTCACGTTCTTCCTTTCTTCGATCCTGCCAATAAAAAGGAAGTATGGGGCCCCGATATCGCATTTTTCCTTCTCAACATGTCCGAGTATGCCGGCTTCCGAGTGCCCCGCGGTCTTTCCGGAATAACCCTCATAAATCACCCTTATCTTTTCCTGGGAAGTTCCGTAGAGTCTCATCACGTCCCTTTTGGTGTTTTCCGAAACGCAAACGACCCTGCTCGCCCATTTGCAGGAATTCTTGATCACCGTCCGCATATAAAACCTCGCCCATCGGGAATAAGCTTTCGGATGGAATTCGTATTCGAGACCGTGCACGACCACCGTCGTATTTTTCGGATGGATCGGGGGCACGGTGTGCGCGGGTACGAAAAAAGCATCGCAAGAATGGAGCAGCAATTCCAAAGAGAAACGGAGCTGGCTGGAGAAATATGGGAGCCATAATTTTTTGACTTTCCAGTTGTCCGGCAAATCGAAATCGACTTCCTGGTTATGGCGGACATACAAAGAGACCTCGTCCTCCTTGAGCCAAGGGCGCAGATGCTTAATAACCTGGTAAGAATATTCCTCTATTCCCGTGCGTCTTTTTATGAAAGCTCTTGAACCGTCGATTCCTATTTTCATGTTTTTTTCTTTTTCTTTATTGGATTTTGTCGATTCGATGGAATCGCCGGAATTATTTGGAAAGCATTATCGTCCTTTTGTAGAGATCCAGGTTTTCCAGGGAAATTCCCGTGCCCTTGATCACGCAAAAGAGCGGATCGTCCGCCACGTAACAAGGCACCCCGATGGTCTTGGTGATGAGCTGGTCGAGATTGCGAAGCAGCGCCCCTCCGCCTGAAAGAACCATCCCTTTGTCCATGATGTCAGCCGCCAATTCCGGGGGGGTCTCTTGGAAAACTTTCTTGATGGCGTTGATGACCTCGCGAAGCTCGTCCTGCAACGCTTCCGTCACTTCATTGGAAGAAATTTTCACCGTCTTCGGAAGACCTCCCATCAGGTCGCGCCCCCTGATATCCATATGTTCCTCCTTGACCTGGGCGATGGCGCTGCCGATCTCAATCTTGATTTCCTCAGCCGTCCTGTCCCCCACGGCCAAGCCGTATTTCCTTTTGATGTAATCCGAAATCGCCTGGTCGAATTTGTTTCCCCCGACGCGGGCGCTGTGCGCGACGACCACGCCTCCCAGCGAAATCACGGCTATCTCGGAAGTTCCTCCTCCGATGTTGACTATCATGTTTCCCTGGGCGTTGTGGATCGGTATTCCCGCACCGATGGCCGCGAGAAGAGGCTCCTTCACGACATAGGCCGATTTGGCCCCGGCTTTCACCGCGGCGTCGACGACGGCCCTTCTCTCGGTCGAAGTCACCCCGGCCGGGATCGAAAGCATGATTTCGGGCCTGAAAAACCTGACTTTGCCGCTCACCTTGTTGATGAAATAGCGGAGCATCGCTTCGGTCACCCGGTAATCGGCGATAACCCCGTCCTTCATGGGACGCGACGCCACGATCGTGTCAGGTGTCCTTCCAAGCATCTCTTTGGCTTCGTTCCCCACCGCCAAAACGGTATTGTCTATCATCGAAATGGCCACCACCGAAGGCTCGTTGATCACGATCCCCCTTCCCGGAACGAACACCAACGTGTTCGCCGTCCCCAAGTCTATTCCCATCTTTCGTATGAACATACTTTAATAAAATTCAAAAAATAATTTACAGTTTTATATATCTTTTCTTCAAATAACTTCCGATCGTTTCCCTGGTAGTCTGGGACAATTTCCTGGGAAGTTTTTTCAGGGAAAACCACCCTATTTCGTCGCATTTTTCAAGCTCCATAATCTTCGGAACTCCTTTTTTAATTTTCGCTAAAAAAGGAATGGCCATCCAATGCTGGTTTTCTTTTTTAAGGACATGGTCTATGTGCGGGACTTGCGCCCATATATCTATCTCGATTCCCAACTCCTCCTTGATTTCCCTTTTCGTCGCAACGACGGCTTTTTCATTGAAATCGACAGCCCCTCCGGGCTGCGACCACCATCCCGCTTGGTTTTTGGCATTCTTGCTTCTTTTCATGAGAAGCACCTCATTTTTCTTATTGAAAATCAAAGCACCACAACCTACCCCTATGCAATCCTTTCCGATTTTGAATTCTTTTTCCATAATCCATTGCTTACTGTTAGGAATTATAAATTTCCTACTCGCCTTCCGGAACCCTCTGGATATCCGCTCCCAGTTTCTGCAGTCTCTCTTCTATTTTTTCATAACCCCTGTCCACCTGGTAAATCTCCTTGATGACGGATTGCCCTTTCGCCAACAGCGCGGCCAAAATCAGCGAGGCTCCGGCGCGAAGGTCATAGCTCGTGATCGTTTCACCCCGCAGCGGGGTCGGCCCGGAAAAGACGGCCTGGTGGGGGTTGAGAACCTTCACGGTTGCGCCCATCTTTTCGATTTCCGCGACATAATTGAATCTTCCTTCGAAAAGCGTGTCGAAAACCAAAGTCTCCCCTTCGGCCTGCGTCGCCAAAACTCCGAAAAGCGCCTGGTCGTCCGTCGGGATTCCGGGATATATCCGCGCATCGAT